>Ga0209698_10000160_pt1 | contig 70651 bp, 63 predicted proteins | sample LitLauG_LLR_2012_FD_187203 | JGI IMG/M metagenome (GOLD analysis project Ga0209698, IMG submission 187203) | Freshwater sediment microbial communities from Pennsylvania, USA - Little Laurel Run_MetaG_LLR_2012 (SPAdes) (version 2) | ecosystem: Environmental > Aquatic > Freshwater > Creek >... | reverse complement strand
GGGCAGGTGCACACCTCGCCCTGGTTCAGCGCGAACATCGTGAAGCCCTCGAGCGCCTTGTCGAAGAAGTCGTCGTCCTTGGCCATCACGTCGTCGAAGAAGATGTTGGGCGACTTGCCGCCCAGTTCCAGGGTGACGTGAATCAGGTTCTGCGCCGCATACTGCATGATCAGGCGCCCGGTCGTCGTTTCGCCGGTGAACGCGATCTTCGCGATCCGGTTGCTCGAGGCCAGCGGCTTGCCGGCTTCCAGCCCGAATCCGTTCACGATGTTCAGCACTCCCGGCGGCAACAGGTCGCCCACCAGGTCGGCCCACACCATGATTCCGGCCGGTGTCTGCTCGGCCGGCTTCAGCACCACGCAGTTGCCGGCGGCCAGCGCCGGGGCCATCTTCCAGGCCGCCATCAGCAGCGGAAAGTTCCACGGGATGATCTGCCCCACCACGCCCAGCGGCTCGTGGAAGTGGTAGGCGATCGTTTCGTGGTCAACCTCGCCGATGCTGCCTTCCTGCGCCCGAACACAGGAGGCGAAGTAGCGGAAATGGTCGACCGCCAGCGGAAGGTCCGCCGCCAGGGTTTCCCGGATCGGCTTGCCGTTGTCAATCGTCTCGGCCAGCGCCAGCGTCTGCAGGTTCGCTTCCATCCGATCGGCAATCTTCATCAGGACGTTGGCGCGATCGGCCGGCGAAGTGCGCCCCCACTTGGCCTTGGCGGCATGGGCGGCGTCCAGCGCCAGCTCGATGTCCTCGGCGGTGGAGCGGGCGATCTCGGTGAACGGGCGCCCGATCACCGGACTGATGTTCTCGAAGTACTGGCCTTTGACCGGGGGCACCCACTTGCCGCCGATGTAGTTGTCGTAACGCTTCTTGAATGGATCCTTGATCCCGAGCTTGCTCAGTTCGGCCAGATTCATATTTCCTCCTTCGATCCGTCGCGGCGGATGCCGCACGGTCACATAGTCTGGCAACAAGCGTGCCAACCGGGGAGCGAGTCCGGTTGGACCGAGACGGAATGCCGCCTCATTGGAGCCGGCCGGGGCGAGTCGAATTGCCTGGAAACCATCCGATTGCTTCGGTGTCCCGAATTGCCACACCTGTGTCACTCGGCCCGTTCCAGCCGGAATCAATATACACCGCACGCTCGCGCGGCGCGCCGCGGTCCCGCCTTTTCGCCGCCCTCTCAGGCATCCGGATCGAACATCACGTGCTTGATCTTGCGCCGGTTGGCGATCAGTTGCTCGACCGTCGGCTCGCCCTGCAAGGCGCGCGCGATCGCCAGCTGGGTCGCCTCGTAATTGGTCCGGTACAGGTCCTTGCGGTCCAGGTTCGGATCCTTAACCGCCTGCGGGTCGAGCCAGATCAAATCGATGATGCAGATCTCATCGACAATGGCCCGCGGGATGGTGCCCTTGGCCACGCAGTCGACGATCGCATCGGCCGTGGCGGCCTGGACCACGCTGCCCAGCAGCTCGATCGTCTTCGAATCCTTGATCGTGACTTTCGGCACCATCATCGTTGGCGGCCGCGCCAGCTGGTTGCAGTCGCGCACCGCGAACATGCGCGAATGGCCCGCCGTCTGGCCCATCAGGTTGGCGAATGCCTGGCCCACCGGTCCATCGAGCGCGCCGATCACGATCTCGGCCATTGCGTCCGTGAACTGACCCTCCTTCGCGAACACGGTCGCTTCCCCCACGCGCATTGCGAAAGGCTTGCTCATCGTCCAGTCTTCCTTCGGGTCGCGCCGCCGGTTTGCGGCCGCGCATTGTATGGCCGGAGCCGGTTTGCGCGCACGCCGCCCGGCCCGCTGGGGCCGACTTTTCCATCGGTAAACTCGCGCGTTTGACCTCGAACCGGGCGCCGTCCGCAGGCAACCGACCGTGAATCCGACCTCGAACCCGGGCAGCAGGCTCGGCCCGTCGTGCTGAGCCGCCGCGCCTTCCGGGCCGGTCCGTTGGTGTTGTTCGCGCTGGCCACCGCGGCTTACGCCGGCGAGGACGGCGGCGAAGCCGGCTGGCTGCAGCGGATGATGGATCCGTCGACCGCGCCGTTCATACCGATTCCCGAAATCGATGTCGACCCGGTCGGGGGCGTCACGGTGGGCCTGATCCCGGTCGTGCTTTCGACCGATGAAAACGACGAGATCCGCCGGATCATCGCGCCCGACATCGTCCACACCCAGTATTTCGGCTGGGGCGCCAGCGGACGCGTCTTCTCGTATCCGTCCAAGGACTCCCAGTGGAACGTGGTGGGCAGCGTCAAGCAGCGCGTGGAGCGCGGATTCGACGCCCTGTATCAGGACGGGCTGGAGCGGTCGGATACCTGGACCTGGTCGGTCCACACCAACTTCGATCGCAGCGGCACGTCGCGCTTCTACGGAATCGGCAACGAGACACTGCGCACGGCGGAGACGAATTACGTCGACAACCAGGGACACATCGAAGCCACCGGCGCGGTCAACTTTTCCCGAAGCTGGCAGGCGAGCTATCGGTTGCGCGTCGGCTTCGTGCAGATCGGCCCCGCGGTGCTGCCGCAGCTGCCGTCGATCCAGACGGACTTTCCGACACTTCCGGGACTCGATCGCGAGGAGGAACTTCAGCAGCGGGTGGTGGTTACCTACGACTCGCGCGATTCGATCACGATTCCGCACCGCGGCGAACTGGTGTCGGCGTTCGCGGGGTACGCCGATTCCTCGATCGCGGGCACCGTGTCGTATTCGTTCACCGGCGTCGACGCGCACATGTACCGGCCGGTCGAGCCCTGGTTGACGTTGGCCGCCCACGCCGCGCTGCGCTACGTGCCATACAACGACCGCGCGCCGTTCTGGGCCCTGTCGAGCATTGGTGGCGTCGACAGTGTCCTGGGCGAGCGCCAGCCACTGCGCGCCTTCGGCCAGGACCGCTTCATTGATCGCGACTCGTTCGCTGCCGAGGTCGAGTTGCGCACCCGGATCGCCCAATTCAGGGTGTTCTCGACCAACCTGAGCCTGGAGGCGACGCCGTTCATCGATCTTGGCAAGGTCTTTGCGAACAGTAGCGAGAACCCGCTGCTTCACCTGCACAAAGGCTATGGCATCGGGATGCGCGGAGTCGCCAGCCCGTTCATCGTCGGCTTCGTCGACGTCGGTTTCGGACCGGAGGGGCCTGCGGTGTTCACCGGCATCAACTATCCTTTTTGAAGGCGCGAGGGCGCGCCGGACCCGAACGGAGGCGATCCAAGTGGGCATCTTCGAAGACAATGCGCAATCGATCGGCGGCACCCCGCTGGTGCGGTTGAACCGCATCACGCAGGGAGCCAAGGCGACTGTGCTGGCGAAGATCGAAGGCCGCAATCCGGCCTACTCGGTCAAGTGCCGCATCGGCGCCGCGATGATCTGGGACGCCGAAAAGCGCGGCCTGCTCGGGCCGGGCAAGGAGCTGGTGGAGCCGACCAGCGGCAACACCGGCATCGCGCTGGCTTTCGTGGCCGCCGCGCGCGGCATTGCACTGACGCTGACGATGCCCGAAACGATGAGCATCGAGCGGCGCAAGCTGCTGCTCGCGTACGGGGCGAGGCTGGTCCTGACCGACGGCACCAAGGGCATGAACGGCGCCATCGCCAAGGCCAACGAGTTCGTCGCCTCGGATCCGCACCGCTACGTGCTGCTGCAGCAGTTCGACAACCCGGCCAACCCGGCCATCCACGAGCGCACCACCGGCCCCGAAATCTGGAACGACACCCAGGGCGCAGTCGACATCTTGGTGGCCGGCGTCGGCACTGGCGGCACCATCACCGGGGTCACGCGTTACATCAAGAACGCCAAGGGCAAGCGGATCGTTTCGGTCGCGGTGGAGCCCGCCGCCAGCCCGGTCCTGACCCAGACGCGTGCCGGCGAGCCGTTGAAGCCCGGGCCCCACAAGATCCAGGGCATCGGGGCTGGTTTCGTTCCGAGCGTGCTGGACCTGGCGTTGATCGACCGCATCGAGCAGGTCAGCAACGAGGAGGCGGTCGACTTCGCGCGCCGCCTGACGATGGAGGAAGGCATCCTGTCGGGGATCTCGTGCGGCGCCGCCGCGGCGGTCGCGGTCCGCCTCGCCCGGATGCCCGAAAACGCCGGCAAGACCATCGTGACCATCCTTCCCGATTCGGGTGAGCGCTACCTGAGCTCGATCGTGTTCGAAGGGCTGTTCGACGCCGCGGGGCTGCCGGCCGAAAGACCGGCCTCATAGTGTCCCGCTCCGCCCCGTGGCGCGCCATTGGCAGCCGCCTGCTCGCCGCAACGGTGGCGCTGCTGCTGGCATCGGCCGGCCGCGCCGGCGTGCTGGATGCGGCACGGCTGCAGGCGCTGTTTCCGGCGCCATACGTGGTCGGCGAGAAGGACACCTCGATTCCGGTGTGGCCCGTGTTCAAGCAGAACGGGCCTTCGACCGATCTGGTCTGCTACGTGTTCGAATCGGCCGACCTGGCCGCGATCCCGGGGTTTTCGGGCACACCGATCAACCTGCTGGTCGCGCTCGATCCGAACGGCCAGTACCTGGACGTGCGCGTGCTGTCGCAACACGAGCCGGTGTTCCTGGACGGACTGGGCGAAGAGCCGCTGTTCCGGTTCGTGGCCCAGTATCCCGGCCTGTCGCTGAAGCAGACGATCAAGATCGGCACCGGGCCGGGCCAGGCGGCGCGCGGCGCCAGCATCAACGCGTATGTGGACGGCGTCGCCAAGGCGACCGCGTCGATCCGCATCCTGAACCAGTCGCTGCTGGCCGCGTCGCTCAAGGTCGCCCGCAGCAAACTCGGTTTCTCGGGCGGCAAGGATCCGGACCTGGTGGCCCACGTGCGGGAGGACCTCTACCAGGCGATGGACTGGGACCGGCTGCTCCAGGCGGGCCTGATCCGGCACATGCGCCTGCGCAATCTCGACGTCGAGCGCGCTTTCGCCGGCACCGCGGTGGAGTCCGCCGATCCCGACGCCGCGCAGCGGCCGGACGACACCTTCATCGACCTGTATGCCGCGATGGCCACGGTACCCAGCGCCGGGCGCAACCTGCTGGCCGATGCGGGCTACCGGTCGATGGCCGATCGGATCGGTGCCGGCGACCATGTGCTGCTGCTGATGTCGAGCGGCCGCTACAGCTTCGTGCCGGAGGACTTCGTGCGGGCGTCGGTGCCGGACCGGCTCAGCCTGAAGCAGGACGGGCTGCCGATCGAGATGCGCGACCTGGATCTGGATACCGAACTGCGGTCCATCGGCCAGCCCCGCTTTCAGACCTGGAGGGCATTCCGGGTGATCTCGGCCGCCGGGCTCGATCCGGGGCAGGCCATGGAGGTCTCGCTGCGCGTGGTGCGAAGCCGGGGCATCGTCTATCCGGATCGGGTCGCACGCGATTTCACGCTGAAGTTCTCGATTCCGGAGCGCTTCGTGGTACCGGCCCCGGAGGACCAGAAGAGCTGGCAGGCGACCTGGAAGGCGCACTGGGGGCAGATCACCGTGCTGGTGGCGGCGCTGGCCGCCCTGGCCACGGTGCTGGCGCGGCAGCACCCGCTGGTTGCGGACTGGCGCCGCCTGCGGACCGTGCGCCCCCTGTTCCTGCTGTTCACGCTGGTCTTCATCGGCTGGACCGCGCAGGCGCAGCTGTCGATCGTCAACGTGGTCGCGCTGCTGCAGGCGGCCGTTGCGCACCGCAGCTGGACGTTCTTTCTCTACGACCCGCTCACCGTGATCCTGTGGGCCTTCGTGCTGCTGTCGCTGGTGGTGTGGGGGCGCGGCACGTTCTGCGGCTGGCTGTGCCCGTTCGGCGCCCTGCAGGAGCTGGCCGCGCTGGCGGGCCGGGCGCTGCGGGTGCACCCGCTCCGGCTGCGCACAGCGGTCGATCGGCGCCTGAAGCGGTTGAAGTACGTTGCGCTGGCGCTCGTGCTGCTGGCCGCCCTGTGGTCGCCCCACGCCGGCGACGTGGCGGTGGAGATCGAGCCGTTCAAGACGGCCATCACGCTGCTGTTCGCGCGCTCCTGGCCGTTTGCGCTGTACGCCGGCGCGATGGTGCTGGCGGGCGTGGTCGTGAACAAGTTCTTCTGCCGCTATCTGTGCCCGCTAGGAGCATGGCTCGCCGTGCTGGGGCGGGTGCGCCGCTTCGACTGGATCGCGCGCCGCGTCGAATGCGGCACGCCTTGCCAGACCTGCCGCCACCGCTGCGACTACCAGGCCATCGATGCCGGCGGCCGGGTCGACTATCAGGAATGCTTCCAGTGCATGGACTGCGTCGCGATCTACCGCAGCGATCGCCTGTGCGCGCCGCGCATCCTGCAGGGCAAGGGGCGCCGGATGATGGTCATTGCCGCGGTCGCCCCGCTGCCCTCGCCCGCCAAGCCCGCAGCGGCCGCCTGGAGCGCGCGGTGAGGCGCCGCCTGTTCGTATCGGCATCGCTGATCGCGGCCGGCGCGGCCGGTTCGCCGTGGCCGCTGTGGCGCCTGCGCGCGAACACCCGGGCGGATCGGCTCGAACGCGGCAGCGACGGCCGCTTCGTGGTGCGCGGCGCGGCGCTCGCGTTCGATACCTCGCTGTCGATCTGCGCGCTGCACGAGGATCCGGTGCGGGCGCGAAGCGCGGTGTCGCGCGCGCTGGCGCGCGTGTCCTGGCTGGACACGCAGCTGGTCGTGCAGCGGCCCGGCAGCCAGGTGAGCCGCTTGAACGGCGCCGGCCGGCTGGACCGGCCCGACCCGCACCTGGTGCGCCTCCTGCAGTTCGCGCAGACGCTGGCCGACGCCTCGGGCGGCGCCTTCGATCCCACCGTTCAGCCCCTGTGGGAGCTGCACCGCGCCTGCCAGCAGCGCGGCTGCCGGCCCACGCGCGACCAGCTGGCGCAGGCGCGCGCCCGCATCGACTGGAGCGCGATCGACACGGGTTCGCGGCGCGTGACCCTCGGACCGGGGATGGCGATCACCCTCAACGGCCTGGTGCAGGGCTACGCGGCCGACATCGCGTTCGATGCGCTGGCGCAGGACGGGGTGACGGACGCGCTGATCGACACGGGAGAATACGGAACGCTCGGTTCAGGCCCGTCCGGTCGCGCCTGGCGCGTCGGCATCCAGCACCCGCGCGACGCGTCGGCGTTGATCGGCGTGGTGCCGATGGACGGTCGCTTCCTGGCAACCTCGGGCGATTATTCGACCCGCTTCACCGACGATTTCACGCTGCACCACATCTTCGACCCGCGCACCGGCGTGTCGCCGCCCGGCTTGAGCTGCGTGGCGGTGGCGGCGCGCAGCGGATTGCTGGCCGACGGGCTGACCAAGCCGATGATGGTGTTGAACCTCGCCGCCGCGCGGGAGTTGCTGGATCGTTACCCCGGCGCCGGGGCCGCGTGGATCGACAAGTCGAGCCGGATCGTCGCGACCCGGAACCTGTTGATTGAACCCGCTTAAGTGAAGCAGGTTCGACGTCCGGCCAGACGACCGGATTCGCGCGCTGGCGGTAATGGCACCGGCCGGCCCCGCAGGCCGGTCGAATAAAATGCCTTGAAAACTCGCAACACGCGCGCACGCATACCGTATCGAAAGCGGGTTACATTGAGATCATGATGACGAATTCACTACGACCCTCGCGCGGTTGTGGCCGTTCCCGCGCATCGAGCTGGCTGCTGCTGGCCCTGCTCGCTCCCGCCGCCGCCTTCGCCACGCTGGGCGAAGACGGCGCCACCGTCGACCGGGACCTGGCCCGGATGAAGGCGCAGCGCAACGTGACCCGGACCAGCGCGTACTCGGTGCACGAGTTGCAACTGCCCGGGGGCACCCAGGTGCGCGAATACCTGACCCCGGCCAACCAGGTCTTCGCGATCGGCTGGAGCGGCCCTGGCATTCCCGACCTGCAGCAACTGCTGGGCACCTATTTTCCGCGCTACCGGGCGGCCGCCCAGGCGAGGAGCGTGAGCTCGCGCGCGCCGCTCGTGGTGCAGCAGCCCGATCTGGTGATACGGTCCGCCGGGCACCCGCGCGCCTTTTCCGGCGTGGCCTACCTGCCGCTCCAGATGCCAGCCGGCGTGCGCGCCGAGGAGATCCGATGAGCCCGGCTTCGCGTCGCATACGCCTCGCGCTGCTTGCCGCCGCCGCATGGGTGGTCGCCTCGTGCGGCGGGAGCAGCAGCAGCGCCTCGAGTTCAACGTCCGCCACGGCCTGTACGAATCAGCCCGGGTTGATCACCTCGTTCCCCACCACCGCGACGACGAACGCGGTGCCGCTCGTGATCGACGGCGGTCCGATCGTAGGCGGCGCGCCGGTCGGCTCGGTCAATCAGTCGTACGTCACGATCACCGTTTGCGTGCCCGGCACGACCAATTGCCAGGTGATCGACCACGTCTGGGTCGACACCGGTTCGTATGGACTGAGGCTGATGCCCTCCGTGCTGACCTTGTCGCTCCCGGCGTCGCCAGCCGCGACGGGCGGCAACGTGATCGGCGATTGCGTGCAGTTCGTGGCCTCGTACATGTGGGGGGCGGTGCGCGTTGCCGACGTCAAGATCGGCGGCGAAACCGCGCCTTCGCTGCCGCTGCAAGTGGTCGGCGATCCGTCCGTGCCGGCCACCGCTCCCAGCGGTTGCAGCGCCGGCATGCCTCAGATTACCGGGGTGTCGGGTAGCAACGGGCTGCTGGCCAACGGCCTGCTGGGCGTGGGCAATTTCCGCCAGGATTGCGGGCCCTTCTGCGCCCCGGTCACCGGAAGCGCCAACCCCGCCTTCTATTACACCTGCACGTCCGCAGGCTCGTGCAGTCCGACCACGATGCCCCTGAACCAGCAAATTCAAAACCCGGTGGGCGTGTTCACATCGAGCGACAACAACGGCGTGGTGATGCAGATACCCTCGATACCTCCGCAAGGCCAGGCGAACGTGAGCGGGTGGTTGGTCTTCGGCATCGACACGCAGACCAACAATCAGCTGGGCAGCGCACTGGTGTTCCTCACCGACGGGTCGGGGTTCATCAACACCAACACCACCTACGGGAGCACCACGAACACTCAGAGCTACATCGACAGCGGGTCCAACGGCCTGTTCTTCAACGATCCGTCCTTGACCGCCTGCCCCGCCTCCGGGAGCACCCCGGCCAACGGGTTCTTCTGCGCGACGGCGATGCTCAGCGCCACGATGACGGCGCAGGCCAACACGCCTCCCATGCACACCTACGGATTCTGCGTGCAGAACTTCAACACGCTCAGCGGGGCGTTCAACGCTTTCAACGACCTGGCTGGACCATCCAGCCCGAATACGTTCGATTGGGGTCTGCCGTTCTTCTACGGGCGCAGCGTGTATACCGCGCTGGAACAGACGACGATCGGCGGCAACAGCGGGCCGTTCGTCGCCGCCTCGACCCCCTGATCGGCCGTCAATCGGGATACCACAGGTCCTTGGCCAGCCGGACGCAGTCCTCGACGCCCCGGTACCAGCCCGGAACGCACGCGATCTGCCGGTAGCCGAGCCGGCGATAGAACGCCTGCGCGGCCAGGTTGCTGCGCCGCGCCTCCAGCAGGATCACGCCCAGTCCGGCGGTGCGCGCGGTCGCTTCCAGCCAGGCGATCAGCGCGGTTCCGACGCCACGCCGCCGCCTCCTGGCCTCGACCGCAAACAGCAGCAGGTGCGCCTCGTCGTCCCGGTACTTCATGATCGCGAAGCCCGCCAGCCCGCGCGCATCGCGGCACACGGCCACGTTGGTGGCCGGATCGGCGATGCAGCGCAGCACCCTCGGCGGTTTCCAGGACCATCCCAGGCCGTGCTCGATGCAGTCGCGCGACATGGCGGCGATTGCTTCGGCGTCGGCCGCGCAGGCGAGGGTGATTTCGTGCTGGGCAATCATCGTTCGCCCTCACCCCCTCCCCTTTTCGGCCTTCGGCCAAAAAGGGGAGAGGAAGAGAACGAGGGGGCTGGGCTGGCCCCCTCGTGCTCCCCCAGCCGATGTGCAACGGGCGCGGGCGAGGGAAGGGGGCGAGCGCCTGAATCTACATTCAGCTCCGCCGCCAGCCTTGCGAAGGCGGCGATGTCCAGCGTTTCGGCCCGCGCGCCCGGATCGACGCCGGCCCGGCGCACCGCCGCCTCGCTCATCACCGACGCCAGCGCATTGCGCAGCGTCTTGCGGCGCTGCCCGAAAGCGGCGGTGACCACGCGCGCAAACGCGCCTGCGTCCTGCGGCGCGAGCTCGTCCTGGGCGCGCGGCACCATCCGGATCACCGAGGACTGCACCTTGGGCGCCGGCGCGAAAGCGCCGGCCGCCACGTTGAACAGCCGCTCGATGCGGTAGCGGAACTGCAGCATCACGGTCAGCCGGCCGTAGTCGCGTCCGCCCGGATGCGCCACGATCCGGTCGACCACTTCCTTCTGGAGCATCAGGTGCTGGTCGGTCACCTGCGGCGCGATCGGCAGCCACGCGAACAGCAGCGGCGTCGAGATGTGATACGGCAGGTTGCCGACGATCCGCAGCCGTCCCCCGCCCTGGCGCGCCAGCGCTGCCCAGTCGATTTTCAGGGCGTCGGCGCACATCAGCGCCAAGCGCCCGGCGCCGAAGCGGTGGGCCAGCCGCTGGGCCAGATCGCGGTCGATCTCGACCGCGGTCAGCCGCTCGCAGCGCTCCAGCAGCGGTCCGGTCAGCGCGCCGGCGCCCGGTCCGATCTCCACCAGGAAATCGTTCGGCTGCGGCGCGATGGCGTCCACGATGCGCGCGATGGTGGCGGGGTCGCGCAGGAAATTCTGGCTGTAGCGCCGACGCGCCCGGTGCGGTTCGAGAGGACGCGCTGCTGACCCAGGCGCCGCGGGTGGGATCGTCATGAGCGCCCTCACCCCCGGCCCCTCTCCCGCTCGCGGGAGAGGGGAGTTGCGGCCAGCTGAGCGGCCAGTTCGACCGCAGCCAGCATGCTGGCCGGATCGGCCCGTCCGCTCCCGGCCAGATCCAGCGCGGTGCCATGGTCCACCGAGGTGCGCACCAGCGGCAGCCCGAGCGTCACGTTCACCCCGTGGCCGAAGCTCGCGTACTTCAGCGGCGTCAGTCCCTGGTCGTGATACATCGCGACGATGGCGTCGACCGTGCGGGCGCGCGCCGGCACGAACAGCGTATCGGCGGGCCATGGGCCGTCGGCATCGATTCCGCGCTGGCGCGCCGCGGCGATGGCGGGCCCTATCACCTCGATCTCCTCACGCCCCAGGAAGCCGGATTCGCCGGCATGCGGATTCAGCCCGGCCACGGCGATGCGTGGCCGCGCGATCGAGAAGCGGGTGCGCAGGTCGTGGTCCAGCACATCCAGCGTCGACCCCAGCGATTCGCGCGTGATCGCGGCGGCGACTTGCGCCAGCGGCAGGTGCGTGGTCGCCAGCGCCACCCGCAAGCCGCCCCCGACCAGCATCATCACGACCGTCCGGGTTCCGGTGGCCGCGGCCAGGTATTCGGTGTGCCCGCTGAAGGCGATGCCGGCCTCGTTGATTACCGCCTTGTGCACGGGCGCGGTCGCTATCGCGCCGAATTCTCCGCCCCGGCAGCCGCCGATGGCCCGATCCAGCAGCCTGAGCACATAGGCGGCATTGGCCGGGCGCGGATGCCCGGGCGTGACGGGATGGGGCAGGCTCTCGTGGTAAAGCGCGCAATGCGCAGGCAACGGCCAGGCGATCGCGCTGTCCCGCGCCGTTTGTTCGAGCAGCGCGCGGTCACCCAGCAGCGCGCAAGGCCGCGCGAACGCCAGGGCCGCACGCAGCGCGATTTCCGGACCGATCCCGGCCGGTTCGCCGGTGGTGATCGCGATCGGGCTGGCGGGTGCTGCGGAAGGCACTGTCAAGGCGTATCGAGCCGGTACTCGACGTAGGTGCGATCCCGCAGCTGGCGCAGCCACTCCTGCAAGGCCTCTTCCATCTTGCGGTCGCGCAGCATCTGGCGCGCGGTGATCCGGTTCCGATCGGCGGAGGCCTCCTCGGTCTTGCGTTCGAGCACCTGGATCAGGTGCCAGCCGAACGCCGTCTTGACCGGCTCGCTGACCTCCTTCACCTTCAGCGTTGCCATCACGCGCTCGAACTCGGGCACCGTGTCGCCCGGGTACAGCCAGCCCAGATCGCCGCCGCGCGTGCTGCTCGGATCGATCGAATACAGCCGCGCCAGCTGCGCGAAGTCCTGACCTCCCTTGAGCACGCGCTCCCGCAGGTCGAGCAGGCGCCGCTTCACTTCGGGCTCGGGCATGGCGTCGGTGACCCGCAGCAGGATATGCCGCACATGGACCTGGTCGACCGGGCCGCTCGACAGCTTGTTGCCGGACGCGTTGCGGCGATCGACCAGCTTCAGGATGTGGAAGCCGATCGGGCTGTGGATGATCGTCCCGATCTGGCCCGGCTTCAGGTCCTTCACCGCTTCCAGGAAGACGTTGGGCAGCCGTTCGGCCGAGCGCCACCCCAGGTCGCCGCCCTGCAGCGCCTCGGGGGCACTCGAAAAGCTGACCGCGAGCTGCGCGAAATCGGAGCCGTTTTTCACCTGGGTCACGATCTCCTCGGCGCGCCGGCGGGTCGCTTCGACCCGCTCGGGCGATGCGATCTCGGGCAGGCCGAGCAGGATCTGCGCGATGTCGTATTCGACCTTCTCGTCGTCCTTGCCCTGCTCGGCCAGGAAATTGTCGATCTCGCCCTCGGAGACCTGGATCTTCGCATCGACCTCGTGGTCGCGCAGCCGCACCATCGTGATCTCGTTGCGCATGTCCTCGCGAAAGGTGTTGAAGTCCTCCCCGTCACGCTCGACCTGCGCGCGCAACTCCTGCACCGTCATGTGGTTCACTTCGGCCATCCGCGCGATGGCCGAATTGACCGACACGTCGTCCACCCGCACGCCGTTCTCCTTGGCCAGCTGCAGCTGCGCCGTGTCCAGGATCAGCCGTTCGAGCACCTGCTTCTTCAGGACATCGCCCCCGGGCGGCGTTATGTTCTGCCGCTTCAGCTGCTGCTCGGTGGTGCTGACGCGGCGCTCCAGCTCGTGGGCCGTGATCACGTCCTCGTTGACCACCGCGACGACCCGGTCGAGCGGTCGCGGCGTGGCCGCCAGTGAAAGCGACGCCCACAGCGCGCAGGCGAGCGCCGCGGACCAACGGTGCGATCGGGCATTGCTTGACATGAAAATCACTCGTAGTTGTCGAACGGGCCAGGGTTTGCAGGCAGCGGGTTGATGCGCTGGTAGCCCGGAATACTACGCCGCAACTGGTCGATCGGGCTGCGGGTGCCGAAGCTGCTGAACCCGTTCAGATCGATCTGCAGGAAGACGGTCGTGCTCCTGGTGATGCCCCCGTCGGTCGAGTAGCGTTGCGCGACCAGCCGACCGACCCAGCAATCGGCCTTGTACTCGAGCCCGAGCACCATCTCGACCCAGGCCCGGCCGGGCGACGTGTAGCTGATGTCGCCCGGAATTCCACCCCTTCCCAGCAGCGAATAGTTCAGATTGGTCACCGCATACCACTTGCGCGACAGCGGCCATTGGCTCGCCAGGTCGATCTGGTGCAAGGTGGCGCTCTGGTAGCGGTAGCTCAGGTCCACCACCGAGGCCGCCTTCGGCTGCCACCGGATTCCCACGTTGGCGCGCACGACCTGGCTGTCGACCGCCGAGTATTCGAGCTCGAATTCCGCCTTCCAGTCGCGCGCCGTCTGGGCGCTCGCATCCAGCAGCAGGTCGGACGTCAGGTTGGTGCGGGGCGGCTCGCCCGGAAGAAAGACGCGCTGTGGCCCGAAATAGAAGCGCTGCCCGAGCGCGATGCGGAACCGTTCGGCGCCCGACTCGTCATCGATCATCCGGCTCACCACCGCGGTGGAGATCTGGTTGGCCTCGCCGATGCGGTCGTAGCCGGTGAACGCGTTCTCGGTGAACAGCTGGGCGAACGTGAAGGTCGGGTCGGCGCTGTCGTAGTTCGGCAGCTGGCTCTGGTCGCGGTACGGGATGAAGGCGTAGTACAGGCGCGGCTCCAGCGTCTGCGTGGCGCTGCGCCCGAACCATTGGGTGCCGCGCTCGAACACCAGGCCGGCATTCACCGATGCGATCGGCAGCGAACGCGTCGCGCTGGCGTGGCCGCTGTGCAGGTCCGGATCCAGCTCGTATTCGGTCAGGCTCCACTGCAGGCGCGGCACCACGAAGTAGGCGGAGCTGAGCACCGGATAGCTGACGCTCGGGTTCAGCACGAAGCGCGAGCCCTCCTCCAGGACGTGGTTGCGAAACTGCGTCGCATCCAGGGTCGTGGCCACGTCGAAGCCCTGCCAGTCGACGCGCTGGGTGTTGAACGTGAATTCCGGCACCTTGTCGTAGGGCGGCGGGTTGCCGGGCGCCGGCGTGCCGGGCGGATTGAGCAGCGAGAACAGCGTCTGGTTGCGCGCGACCTGAACCGTCGCATTCCAGTAGGTCTTCGAGTAGCTGACGTACTCGACCTGGGGCAATTCGATCGGGGCCGCTTCCACCAGCGTGTGCGCGAAATCGGTGAAGAACAGGTCGTCCGATACGCGGTTGTAGTTGATCCCGGCTCCCAGGCCCGAGGGGTCCGCCCACGTGCTGTTCACGGCCAGGTGGTTGCGCGACGTGGCGGTGGCGCGGTCGTACGGCATCGTGTCAAAATCGATGATTCCCTTCGCGGTCGGTTCCAGGAACCGGAATTCGTTGCCGATCAGCGCGCCCCAGCGCGGGTAGATCGACGGCGTGATCGTGTAGTCGTAGTTCGGCGCCATGTTCCAGTAGTACGGTGCGGTCACCTGGAACCCCGTGCGGGACGCGAAGTAGTAGCTGGGCGTCAGGAAGCCGCTGCGGCGCGCATCCCCGAGGGGAAAGGCGAAGTACGGCGACGAGATCACGGGCACGCCCTCGAAGTACATGGTGGCGTGGTGCCCGACCGCCTTGCCCTCCTGGTGGTCGATGTCGAGCGTGTCCGCCTTCACCCACCACGAATCGTCGCCGGGAGCGCAGTTGGTGTAGGTCGCATCGTGCAGCCGGTAATGGTCCGCGTCGAGAAACTCGATCAGCGAGGACTCGCCGCGTCCCTGGCGGGGCGAATAGACGTACGACGCGTTCGGCATCTGGCCGGTACGCGCCTCCAGACGGTAGTCCAGTTCCGGCCCCGAGAAGATCGTGCCCCGGTCGTACAGCCGGGCATTGCCGTGCACCTTGGCCTCGTCGCTGGCGCACAGGTATTCGGCCGCATCCCCGCGGATCACGGTGCCGGCGCTGCGCAGCTCGACGTTGCGGTGCATCTGCACCCGCTCATCGACCTCCCCCTGCATGTGTTCGGCCTTGGCGTAGGTGGGCACCTTCACGTGGATCTTGGCCCGATGGGCTCCCAGCATGCGTTCCAGCTTCAGAGCGACCGGGGCGTCCTCCGCTTGCGCCATCGCGGGGCCGGCACCGGCGAGCGCGAACGCCGCCACCAGCGCCATGGCGCGCCGGGCCGGCGCGCGGGCCCGATGCGGACGGGTTGGCTCAGCAAAAGGGCGCAAGGGAAGGCTGCCGAGCCGGCGTCGGCCCGCGATCCCCGCGCCGGCCGTGCGGCTCGATTCTCTTTAACAGCCGCGCATTATGATGGTAAGCGTGGACCTGTGCCGGTCCGCGCGGTTTACACAAATTACACTTTTTACGGTCCGATGAGCCAGGAATCCGCGGCATCCGATGCGCGCCGCAACACGCTGATCGCCTGGCTGCAATCGCTGGACGGCGCCCTGGGCCTGCGCCCCGAGACCTTGCGCCCCGCCTCCAGCGATGCCAGCTTCCGGCGCTATTTCCGACTGGACGCCGGCCGCGCCGGCACGCTGATCGCGATGGACGCGCCGCCGGATCGGGAGGACATCCGCCCCTTCGTCAAGGTGGCCCGCCTGTTCGGAGCGGCTGGCGTCACCACCCCCGACGTCCTGGCCGAGGACCTGGCGCGCGGCTTCCTGCTGCTCAGCGACCTCGGGCACGCCACCTACCTGGAAGCACTCGAAGCGGGCGCCGACCCCCAGCCCCTGTACCTGGACGCGCTGGATGCGCTGGTGCGCATCCAGGCCGCCACCCAGGCCGGCCTGCTCCCGCCCTACGACCGCGCCCGGCTGCTGTCCGAGCTCAGACTGTTCCCCGACTGGTACGTCGCACGCCATCTTCAGATCGACCTGGCGCCGGATGAGCGCGCCGCGCTGGACCGCGCGTTCGAGGCGCTGATCGGCAGCGCCCTGGCGCAGCCGCACGTGTACGTGCACCGCGACTATCACAGCCGCAACCTGATGCAGCGCGCGCGCGGCAATCCGGGCGTGCTCGACTTCCAGGATGCGGTGATGGGACCGGCGACCTACGACCTGGTGTCGCTGCTGCGCGACGCCTACGTGGAGTGGCCCGAGGAGCGCCAGCTCGACTGGGCAGCGCGTTACTGGGAGCGGGCCCGCGCCGCGGGGCTGCCGGTGCCGGCGCAGTTCGCGGAGCTGTGGCGGACGATGGAGTGGATCGGGCTGCAGCGCAGCCTGAAGGTGCTCGGCATCTTCGCCCGCCTGTACCACCGCGACGGCAAGGACCGCTACCTGTCGGACCTGCCCCTGGTGATGCGCCATACCCGCCTCGTCGTCGAGCGCTACGGCGTGTTCGACGAGCTGCGCCGCCTGCTCGATCGCCTCGAACAGCGGCCGGCGCAGGTCGGCTGCACGTTCTGATGCGGGCGCTCATTTTCGCGGCCGGGCGCGGCGAACGCATGCGACCGCTGTCGGACCGGATACCGAAGCCGTTGCTGAGCGCCGGCGGCCGCCTGCTGATCGAGTGGCAGATCGGCGCGCTCGTGGCCGCCGGGATCCACGATCTGGTGATCAACACCGCGCACCACGCGCAGCTGATCGAACGCACGCTGGGCGACGGATCGCGCTATCACGCCCGCATCCGCTATTCGCGCGAGGGTGAGCGGGCCGAAGATGCGCTCGAGACGCTGGGCGGCATCGTGCACGCGCTGGCTCTGCTGGGTCCGGAGCCGTTCGTGGCTGTCAGCGGGGACATCGCGTCGACCTTCGACTACCGCAACCTGGATGCGCCGGCGGCTCGGATCGGGGCCGGCGAGTACGACGCGCACTTCGTCCTGGTCGACAACCCGCCCTACCATCCCCGCGGCGACATGGGACTGGACGGTGCGCTGGCCACGATGCGCAAGCCCTGGCTGACGTACGGCAACATCGCCGTGTTCGCCCCGCGCGTCTTCGCCGGGCAAGGCAGCGGGCGCCAGCCCCTGTTTCCCTGGGCCTTCGGACTGGTCGAGCGGCAGCGCGCCAGCGCCGAACGTTTCGCCGGGCGCTGGTACAACGTCGGCACGCCCGGGGATCTGGCCGAGCTGGAGGCGCAATTGCGACGCGCCCCCTTGAGCGCGCCTTCGTGATGGATCCGGACCGCCGCCCTGCGGCCGCATCGGTGGTCATCCTGGGTGCCGGCCCGATCGGGCTGGCCTGCGCGCTGCTGCTGTCGGCGCGTGGCGTGGCCTCGCAGCTGCTCGACGCGCGCAGCCTCGAGCAGGCCCTGCAGGATCGCCGCCTGCTCGCGCTGTCGCGGGGCACGGTGCAGCTGCTGTCCGGACTGCTGGGACGGCATTTCGCGCCGCGGGCCGATATCCTCGAGGTGCACGTCAGTTCGGCCGGGCAGTTCGGCGCCACCCGCCTGACGAGCCGCGATTTCGGCGGGGCCGCGCTCGGTTCGACCGTCTGGTATTCCGACCTGGTGCAGGCGCTGGCGCGCGCCGCCGAAGCCGACCCGAACATCGTGGTGCGCCGGCCCTGCCGGGCGCTCGGCCTGGAGCAACGGCACGAATCGGTGCTAATCCGTCTGGAGGGTGCGGCCCCGCTCGAGACGAGGATCGCGATCAACGCCGAGGGCATCGGCGGCGGCGGCGGGCAGGGCCCGACCGCCATCGCGCTGCTGGCGGACCTGGAGGTGGAAGGGGTGGGTGCGGGCACCGCGGTGGAGCGGTTCACCCGTGAGGGCCCGCTCGCGCTGCTGCCGGCGCCGGTGACGGCGACGCAACCGGCCATCGACCGCAAGTCGATGATCTGGTGCCTGGATCGGGACCTCGCACGGCAGCGCCTGGAGCTGAGCGATGCCGAATTTGCCAGCAAGATCCAGGCCACGCTAGGGTCCCGCATCGGTCGGGTCGTATGGGTCGGGACGCGTAGCAGCTTCCCGTTGCTGCAGCAGCACCGGCCCCGCCTGCGCGAGCACCGGATGGTCTGTATCGGAAACGCCGCGCAAAGCCTGCACCCGGTGGCCGGCCAGGGCTTCAACCTGGGCATGCGCGACAGCGTCTGCCTGGCCGATTGCGTCGCGCGCAGTCCGGCCGACCCGATCGAAGCCCTGTCCCGCTACGAGGCGTCTCGGAAATTGGATCGATTCGCGATTTCGAGCTTTACGGGCACCCTGCCCGGCCTGTTTTCTTCCGGGTTGATACCCGTCGAGCTGGCCCGGTCGATCGCGCTGGTGGCCTTCGACCTGGCCGCACCGTTGCGGCGCACCCTGTCTGCCGCTCTGATGTTCGGGATCAGACGCTGACGGGCTATCGCGTTTTGCGCATTGCCTTCGCAGCCCGCTTGGCTACAATCGCCTGAACCATGCGGCTCTCAGGGCCGCTATTCATTAGCTCCCAATTTCCAGATGCGTATCGGCTCCTTCGAGCTGAAAGACCGCCTTTTCGCTGCGCCGATGGCGGGGGTCACGGACCGGCCGTTTCGCCGTCTGTGCCGGCGGCTGGGAGCGTCCTATGCCGTCAGCGAGATGGTGGCCTCCGACCCGCGCATGCGCGCCAGCGGCAAGACCTCGCGGCGGCTCGATCACGAGGGAGAAGCGGCGCCGGTGGCGGTACAGCTGGTCGGCGCCGATCCGGCCGTGCTGGCCGATGCCGCCCGCTACAACGTGGACCGCGGGGCCCAGGTCATCGATCTGAACATGGGCTGCCCGGCCCGCAAGGTCTGCCAGGTCGCGTGCGGCTCGGCGCTGCTCAGGCAAGAGGATCTGGTGGCGCGCATCGTCGAATCGGTGGTGCAGGCAGTCGACGTGCCGGTGACCCTGAAGTACCGCACCGGCTGGGACCCGCACAGTCGCAACGCAGTGCGGATCGCGCGCATGGCCGAGTCGGCCGGGGTGCGCATGCTGACGCTGCACGGACGCACGCGCGCCTGCGGCTTCGGCGGGGATGCCGAATACGACACGATCGCCCAGGTCAAGCAGGCCGTGCGCATTCCGGTGGTGGCCAATGGCGACATCGATACGCCGCAGAAGGCTCGCTACGTCTTCGATGTCACGGGCGCCGACGCCATCATGATCGGTCGTGCCGCCCAGGGCCGGCCCTGGATCTTCCGCGAGATCGGCGGGTTCCTTCGTACCGGGTCGGTGCAGCCGCCTGCGGCCGTGCAGGAGGTGCGCGGCCTGCTGCAGGAGCACCTGGACGAGCACTACGGCCTGTACGGCGAGTCGCTGGGCGTGCGCACCGCGCGCAAGCACATCATCTGGTACACGCGCCGTCTGCGCGGCGGCACGCACTTTTGCGATCGGATGAACCGCCTCGAGCGCTGCGAGGATCAGCGCCGGGCGCTGGACGAATTTCTGCAGGAAGCGGGCGAACGCGACGATCGATTGCAGTACCTGGACGATTCGATCGAAGAAACGGCGGGGCCCGAATGCGGAGGAGATAACGGTGACCTCGACGCAATTGCGGCGTGCGAAAACTGAGCGGGCGCCGGATTTGAAGCAGAGCGAAGCGGCCGGGTCGCTGCCGCGCCAGGAGACGCTGGAGCAGAGCGTGCTGCGCAGCCTGGACCGGTATTTCTCGGACCTGGATGGAGCGCGGCCGCATGCGTTGCACGAGCTGGTGATGCAGGCGGTGGAGCGGCCCCTGCTGAAGTTCGCGGTCGACCGCTGCGCCGGCAACCAGTCGGCGGCGGCCGACCTGCTCGGCATCAACCGGAACACGCTGCGGCGCAAGCTGGTCGATTACGGCCTGCTGTGATCTGATCGCCCTCACCGCCCGGCGAAGCAGGGCGGTGAGGGCGTCAGGTAGCATCTCGTCAAGATGACCGTTCGCTATGCGTTGATCAGCGTGTCCGACAAGGCCGGCGTGGTCGAGCTCGCCCGCTCGCTCACGCGCCTGGGCTTCACGGTGCTGTCGACCGGCGGCACCGCCCGCGCGCTGGCCGACGGCGGCATCGCCGTCACGGAAGTGGCCGGCATCACCGGATTTCCGGAAATCCTGGACGGACGCGTCAAGACGCTGCACCCGGCGGTGCACGCCGGCATCCTGGCGCGGCGCGATGCGCCCGAGCATCTGCGCGCGCTGGCCCAGCACGCGATCGGGCTGATCGACGTGGTCGCCGTCAACCTGTATCCGTTCGAGGCGACCGTGGCCAGGCCGGGCTGCACGCTGTCCGAGGCGATCGAGAACATCGACGTGGGCGGGCCGGCGATGCTGCGCGCCGCCGCCAAGAACCATGCGGCGGTGACCGTGATCGTCGACCCGGTCGACTATGCACGCGTGGTCGAGGAGCTGCGCGCGCGCGGCGCCACGGGTGCCTCGACGCGGCGGGAACTGGCGGTCAAGGCGTTTGCGCACACGGCCCGCTACGACGGCGCGATCAGCGGCTACCTGTCCAGCCTGGATGCCGACGGCGGGCGCGAAACGTTCCCGAGCGTGCTCACGCGCCAGTGGACGCTGCGCCAGCCGATGCGCTACGGCGAAAATCCGCACCAGCAGGCCGCGTTCTACCGCGATCCGGAGCCGGGCGCAGGCCTGCTGGGCGGCTACCGGCAACTGCAGGGCAAGGAGCTGTCGTACAACAACGTGGCCGATGCCGATGCCGCCTGGGAGTGCGTGCGCAGCCTGCAGGCGCCGGCCTGCGTGGTCGTCAAGCATGCCAATCCGTGCGGGGTGGCGGTCGGGGCAGATCTGCTGGCCGCTTACCGCCAGGCCTTCGCGACCGATCCGACCTCGGCCTTCGGCGGCATCATCGCGTTCAATGGCGAGGTGGGCGCGGAATGCGCGCGCGCGTTTTCCGAGCAGTTCGCCGAGGTGATCGTGGCCCCGGGATTCGACGCGGCCGCGCGCGAGCTGCTGGCCGGCAAGGCGAACCTGCGGCTGCTCGCCGTGCAGCCCGGCGCGGCCAGCAACGATTTCGATTTCAAGCGGGTCGGGGGCGGCCTGCTGGTGCAAACGCCGGACATCGCGCAGGTGCGGCGGTCGGACCTGAAGATCGTCACGCGCCGCGCGCCCGGAGAGGCTGAACTGGACGACCTGCTGTTCGCCTGGCACGTGGTGCGCTACGTGAAGTCCAACGCGATCGTGTTCGCGCGCGCTGGCGCCACCGTCGGCATCGGCGCCGGGCAGATGAGCCGGCTCGATTCGGCGCGCATCGCGGCCATCAAGGCGCGCGATGCGGGGCTCTCGCTGGCCGCATCGGCGGCCGCGTCCGACGCGTTTTTCCCGTTCCGCGACGCGCTGGACGCGATCGTCGAGGCCGGCGCGCGCTGCGTGATCCAGCCCGGCGGCTCGGTGCGCGACGCGGAGGTGATCGCGGCAGCCGACCAGCACGGCGTCGCGATGGTGTTCACCGGGATGCGGCATTTCCGGCATTGACGCCGCGTTCAGCGCCGCCTAGTATCGGCGCTGGTAATACGGTAATACCTTCTGACGATGCCCCTGGACACTACGACCTCGAAGAGCGAAACGAGTCGTTTGACCGAGAAGTACCAGGCGACCATTCCGGCGTCGGTGCGCCGCGCGCTCAAACTTAACAAAGGCGACCGGATCGTGTTCACGATCCGAGGCAAAGATGTGCTGTTGCAGCGCGCGACTGCGGTAGACCTGGACTTCGCCAGGGCGGTGTCGGACTCCCTCACCGAGTGGTCATCGCCCGCCGACGAGCGTGCCTACGCAGATCTCTAGGCGCGCTGGGGTTGCAGCCCCCGCCTATGATGCCTTCGACGTGCTCGTCGTGCCCTTCCCCTTCACGGATCGTGCCGCCGAGAAGCGGCGCCCGGCTGTCGTGCTGACTTTGAGAGCCGCCAACGCGCAGACCGGCCACAGCGTGTGTGCGATGATCACCAGTGCCGAGAACGCGCCTTGGCCTCACGATATCCCGCTCATTGACCTCGCATCGGCGGGGCTTTCCTCTGCGTCCGTGATTCGCCTCAAATGGTTCACGATCGACAACCGCCTGATCCTGCGCAGGGCCGGCGCGCTGGCGGTTCGCGACCGGCGCTCGCTCAGGCGCGTGATGCGGGGAGTGCTCGGTCATTCGTAACGCGAACGTTCGCATCCTCGGCATTGACCCCGGTCTGAATCGCACCGGCTTCGGCGTGATCGAAGCCGCCGGCGGCCGGCTGCGGCACGTGGCCTCCGGCGTGATCCGCGTTCCGGCCGGCGAGCTGGCGCAACGGCTGGCCCATATCCTGTCGGAGCTCGCCGCCGTGGTGCGCGCCACGCAGCCCACCGAGGCCGTGGTCGAGAAGGTGTTCGTCAACGTGAACGCGCAATCGACGCTGCTGCTGGGGCAGGCGCGCGGGGCGGCGCTGTGCGCGGCGGTGACGGCCGGGCTGAAGGTGCACGAGTACACGGCGCTGCAGGTCAAGCAGGCGGTGGTCGGCTACGGCAAGGCCGACAAGATCCAGGTGCAGAAGATGGTGCAGCGCCTGCTGGCGCTGGAGCGCGCACCGGGGCCGGACGCGGCCGACGCGCTGGCCTGCTCGATCTGCCACGCCCATGGGGCCACCGCATTGCGGGCAGCGATCGAGCCGGGCACGGCAGCGCGGGGCGCCCGCGGCGGCCGCGCGCGTGCGGCCTGGCGGGAGTTCGCGTTGCGCGCGCAGGGAAAGGCCGGCTCATGATCGGGCGGCTGTGTGGAACCCTGATCGAAAAGCGTCCGCCCATGCTGCTGGTGGACGCCGGCGGGGTCGGCTACGAGGTCGGCGTGCCGATGAGCACGTTCTATGGGCTGCCCGCGATCGGCGAGCGCGTAACGCTGCTCACCCACCTGGTGGTGCGCGAGGACGCGCACCAGCTGTTCGGGTTCGCTACCCAGGGCGAGCGCAGCGCATTTCGCGCGCTGATCCGGATCTCGGGCGTGGGCGCCCGCACCGCACTGGCGGTGCTGTCGGGCCTGAGCGTGGACGAGCTGGCGCAGGCCGTGACACGGCAGGATGCGGCCATGCTGAAGCGGCTGCCGGGCATCGGCCAGAAGACCGCGGAGCGGTTGCTGCTGGAGCTCAAGGGCAAGCTGGGGGCCGAGCTCGAGGGCGTGGGCACGCCCGCCGCCGGTCCGGTCGACGCGGCCGACGACGTGCTGCGGGCTCTGCTGGCGCTGGGCTACTCCGAACGCGAGGCGGCCGCGGCGACGCGCCAGGTGCCGGCCGGAACCGGCGTATCGGACGGGATCCGGATCGCCCTAAAATCGCTGGCGAAGGCTTAAAGCGCCCTCACCCCCGGCCCCTCTCCCGCAGGCGGGAGAGGGGAGGAACTTCTCCCCTCTGTCTCATTGAGGGAAGAAGGAAGAAACTTCTCCCCTCTCCCACGCCAGTGGGAGAGGGGCCGGGGGTGAGGGCGCTCTTTTTGTGGATCAACCGCAACACGTGAACGAAGACCGCCTGATCACCGCCGCCACCTCCCCCAGCGAGGAGGCGGCCGAGCGCGCGTTGCGCCCGCAGCGACTGGGTGAATACATCGGGCAGCAGCGCATTCGCGAACAGCTGGAGATCTTCATCCAGGCCGCGCGCGGCCGCTCCGAGGCGCTCGATCACGTGCTGCTGTTCGGCCCGCCGGGCCTGGGCAAGACCACGCTCGCGCACATCATCGCCCACGAGATGCAGGTGAACCTGCGCCAGACCAGCGGGCCGGTGCTGGAACGGCCGGGCGACCTGGCGGCGCTGCTGACCAACCTGGAGCGCAACGACGTCCTGTTCATCGACGAGATCCACCGGCTCAGCCCCGTGGTCGAGGAGATCCTGTACCCGGCCCTGGAGGACTACCAGATCGACATCATGATCGGCGAGGGCCCGTCGGCCCGCTCGATCAAGCTGGACCTGCCGCCGTTCACGCTGGTGGGGGCCACCACCCGCGCCGGCATGCTCACGAACCCGCTGCGCGACCGCTTCGGAATCGTGGCGCGGCTGGAGTTCTACAGCGAAAGCGAGATCGCATCGATCGTGACGCGCTCGGCCCGGCTGCTGAACGCGACGCTCGAGGCCGAAGGCGCGCGCGAGATCGCGCGCCGCGCGCGCGGCACGCCGCGCATCGCCAATCGCCTGCTGCGCCGGGTGCGCGACTACGCCGAAGTGCGCGAATCGGGAACCATCAGCCGCGCCACGGCCGACCGCGCGCTCACGATGCTGGAGGTGGACGCGCTCGGCCTGGACGTGATGGACCGCAAGCTGCTGCGTGCGGTGATCGAACGGTTCGGCGGCGGGCCGGTGGGCATCGAGAGCCTGGCGGCCGCGATCGGGGAAGAGCGCGACACGCTGGAAGACGTGATCGAGCCGTTCCTGATCCAGCAAGGGCTGCTGCAGCGAACCCCGCGCGGGCGGATTGCCGCGGTGGCCGCGTACCGGCACTTCGGGCTGGCCGAGCCGCGATCGGAAGGCACCGGCCTGTTCGACTAGGACCGACCGCTCGCGCCGGTGGCAGTGTTCGCGAGAGCAGCGCTCGATATATGATATGTAATGTGTGCCGGATCGGAGCCGGATGTATGTCGGACCTCGTCCTGACCAACATATACCTGGAACAAGGCCAGAAGAAAGCGATCGCCCGCAAAGCAAAGGCGAGCGGAACGAACATGTCGGTCGAGGTGCGCCGCGCGGTCGACGCCTATCTGGCCGGCGCGGACGCGGACGAGTTGCGCCTGCTCGATGCGGCAACCCGGCAGGCGCAGGTCGAGATCGATCGGATGAACGCAATCCTGGACGCCGCCGGCGCGCGTGCCCGGAAGTTTTTCGCGGAAATCGAAAGAATCAAAGCCGCTTCTCCGCAATGAGTCTGGTGACCGATATTCTCGATCGCCTCTCGGGAGTGGCGATCCTGAAGGAGAAGCTCGCCCAGCAGGACAAAGTGCTGGAGCGCATGCAGCAGATCATGCTGGATCAGCAGCGCGATATCGCAGAGGTCAAGGGCTCGATGAAGGCTCTGATCGCCATTTCCAGGGACGATCGCGCGCGCTGAGGCGATCCCGGCGGGCCCCGCTTCGAGGGACATCAGGAGGGAGCACAACATGACGGTGGACGTGAACCGCAGGGCCCTTCTCGGAGCCCTGGGTGGGGCGGCGATGGCGGCGACCTCCGGCAACGCGTCGGCGGCCGGCTCCGCGGCGCCCCGGGAACCCGGGCTGTCCGAGCTGCAGGCGGCCATGGCCCGCGGGGCCCTGACGTCGGTGCAACTGGTGCGGCGCTGCCTGGCGCGGATCGAGCAGATCGACCGGCACGGTCCGCACTTGAGGTCGGTGCTCGAGATCAACCCGGATGCGTTCAAGATCGCGGCCGCGCTGGACGCGGAGCGCCGCGCCAAGGGGCCGCGCGGGCCGCTGCACGGGATTCCGGTGCTGGTGAAGGACAACATCGCCACCGGTGACCGCATGAGCACCAGCGCCGGATCGCTGGCGCTGGCCGACGCGAAGGCGCCGCGCGATGCGACCGTGGTGGCGCGGCTGCGCGAGGCCGGCGCGGTGATCCTGGGCAAGACCAATCTGAGCGAATGGGCCAACATCCGCTCGTCGCATTCGACCAGCGGATGGAGCGGGCGCGGCGGGCTGACCTTGAATCCCTACGCACTGGACCGCAACACGAGCGGCTCCAGCTCGGGCTCGGCCGCGGCCGTGGCGGCGGGGCTGGCGCCCGTTGCGGTGGGCACCGAGACGGACGGATCGATCGTGTCCCCGGGGTCGATCTGCGGCCTGGTCGGGATCAAGCCGACCGTCGGGCTGGTCAGCCGGCACGGGGTCATCCCGGTCTCGCACACGCAGGACACCCCGGGTCCGATGGCCTGCAGCGTGAGCGACGCCGCCGCGCTGCTGGGGGCGATGGCCGGGGCCGATCCGCTCGATCCGGCCACGGCCGCCAACCCGGCGGGCGCGACCGACTACCTGAAGGCGCTGGATCGCGCGGCGCTCACGGGCGCGCGGTTGGGCCTGGTGCGTGGCGCCTACACGGGCCTGGATGCCGTGGATGCGCTGATCGATCTGGCCGTGGCGAAACTCAAGGAGCTCGGCGCCACCATCATCGATCCGGTCGAGCTGCCGGACGCGAAGAAATACGCCGATGCCGAGCTCGACGTGCTGCTGTACGAGCTGAAAGCGGACCTGGGCCAATACCTGGCCGAGTTCGCTCCCGGCGCGAGCGTGCGGACGCTGGCCGACGTGATCGCCTTCAACGAACGCGAGCACGCGCGCGAGCTGCGGCTGTTCTCGCAGGACCTGTTGGTGAAGGCGCAGGGCAAAGGCGGGCTGGACGAGGCCGCCTACAAGGACGCGCTCGCGCTGTGCCGGCGCCTGGCGCGCGACGAGGGAATCGATCGGGTGCTGTCCGAGTACAAGCTCGATGCGCTGATCGCCCCGACCGGGACTCCAGCCTGGGTGACGGACCTCGTCAACGGCGACAACAGCGTGGCCAGCTTCTCGACGCCGGCGGCGGTGGCCCGCTATCCGCACATCACCGTGCCGGCCGGATCGGTGGCGGGGCTGCCGATCGGGTTGTCGTTCGTCGGCAGCGCCTACAGCGAGGCCAGGTTGATCGGCTACGCGTATGCGTATGAGCAGGCCACCCATCACCGGCGTCCACCGGGCTTCGCCAGGAGCGCGGCGATCAAACCGTAGCGGGTGACACCGGCGGGCGGCCCGTGCCCGTCCGGGCCCGCAAAGCCGCTTACCTGTCTGTCGTGGTGGTTATTGAACCAGCCGCGCCGAGCCGGGCTCTCAGAGGAGCAGCAATCATTCGTTACCGCGTCGCGGCATCGGCTCTGGTAACTTGATCGGGCTGACGCGACCCGACGCGTCTTCAGGAGATCGACATGAATGCGCATTGGAACGGGACATCCTCTGTCTTACAGCAGACCGGTGTATTGGGCACGATGCTGGCGCTGGTCGCGGCCTTGGCAGGGCTGGCGGGTTGCGCTTCCCCGGAACCGTTGTCGTACCTGGACGGGGCGCGCTTCAACCGCGTGGAAATCAACACGTTCGACACCTTGATCGTGTCGGTCGACGGCAAGTCCTACACCACCAACACCCGGATCCCGGTCTCCGCCGGCCGGCACACCATCGTCTTCCAGACCACCCCGTCCGACGGATTCCCGTACAGTCCTCAGAAGGCGCTGGACGTCGACATCCAGCCGTGCACGCGCTACTGGTTCGAGGCCAAGAAGGCCAATGCCCTGTCGCAGGACTTCGAGCCCCGCGTCAATTACTCGATACACATCCCGGGCTGCGGCGTCGCATCGGCCGACGCGGGATCGCGATATTGACCCATGCGGGACCACCCGGAACATCGGGCCTTGCGTATGATCGAGTGAGGTCGAAGCGCCGACTGCGGCGCAACAGGAACTCAACCAATCGGAGCAGGGCCGATGCGCAACCGGTCCCCCGGACTGCAGCGAATCATCGCGCCGGCGCTTGCAGGCATGCTGCTCGCGCCGTGGTTACGCGCCGCGCCGGCCGACGCCGATGGGCCGGCGGTGGCGGATTTCTTTCGGAACCCGGAAATCACCCAAGGGCGCCTTTCCCCGAGCGGGAAATACCTTGCGCTGCTGGGCCACGATGCCTCCGGCCGGGTGCGCCTGGCAACGACCGAGACGGCCAACCCGACCCAGATCCAGATCGCGGCGGCGTTCAAGGACGGGGACGTTCGCAGCTTCCATTGGCTCAACGACGATCGCCTCGTTTACACCGTGGTGGATTGGACCGGGGAGCAAAGCACCGGATTCGGCGGCCTGATCGCCGTAGATCGGGACGGTTCGAACTCTGTGCCACTGATCTCGCCAAACTTCGGATTCCATCAGGAACAGACGGGCACCGGGATGCGCTCGCGGGTCCTGCCGGGTTCCCACACGTTCTTCTCGGCCACGCACGACGGTTCCGGCGACGTGATCGTGGCCGAGTTGCTTCCCCGTAATGCGGACGGGTCCTTGAGGGCTGTGGTTCTTCACCGCCTGAACACGCGGACGCGCGAACTGCGGAATCTGACGATCGGTCAGCCGGCCGGAGTGACCGACTGGATCCTGGACCGGGACGATGTCCCGCGCGTCGCCACCGCCCACGTCGAAGGGCGCCGCATCGTGTACGAGCGCGAGAAGGATCAGAAGGCGTGGACCGTTCTGGGCAACTTCGACGAGTTTTCCGAACCCGGATTCGTGCCCGAGTTCTTCGGATTTGACGGTGCCTTGTACGCCCAGACCACCATGGGCGTGCTGTCCCGGTTCGATTCGGCGCAGCACCGCTTCGACAACGAGCCGGTGCTGAAGGTCGTCGGCTATGACCTTTCCATACGACCGGAACTCGATTACAAGACCCACCGGATACTCGGCTACCACTACCTGACCGACGCGCCGGGCACGGCCTGGATCGATCCCCGCTTTGCCGGATATCAGAAGATGATCGACGCGGCCTTGCCGGGGACGGTCAACACGATCTCCTGCGGGGATTGCGTGTCGCCGCAGTTCCTGCTGGTCAGGTCCGCCTCGGACCGTCAGCCCGCCCGCTTCTATGTCTTCGACCCGGACGGCAAGAAGCTGGTGGGGGTTGGAAACGAGCGACCGTGGATCAAGCCTTCGCAGATGGGGCGGCGGGAGTTCGTCCACTATCGCGCCAGCGACGGGCTGTCGGTTCCGGCGTATGTCACGCGTCCTCCCGACCCTCAGAAGGGGCCATACCCGCTGGTCGTCCTGGTCCATGGAGGCCCGTGGGTACGCGGCAGCTCGTGGGAGTGGGATCCGGAGGCACAGTTCCTGGCCTCGCGCGGCTTTGCGGTCATCCAGCCCGAGTTTCGTGGCAGCAGGGGCTTCGGTTTTGATTACTTCAAGGCCGGCTGGCGCCAATGGGGACTGGCGATGCAGGACGACCTGGCCGACGCCGCGCGCTGGGCCGTCGCGCAGGGAATCGCGGATCCGAAGCGGATCGCGATCGCCGGAGCCAGCTACGGGGGTTACGCCAGCCTGATGGGGTTGGTCAGGAACCCCGAAATCTTCCGCTGCGCGGTCGAGTGGGTCGGGGTCACGGATCTGAACCTCCTGTACACGGTGTCATGGAGCGACATGTCCGATGCGTACCTGACGTACGGTGCGCCCGTACTGATCGGAGATCCGGTCAAGGATGCCGACCAGCTGAAGGCCGCGTCGCCGCTGCAAAACGCCTCGCGGATCACGCAGCCCGTCCTGATGGCCTATGGCTCCCAGGACCGGCGCGTGCCGCTGGTGCATGGCGAAAGGCTTCGCGCGGCCATCGCGACGCCCCGGGCCGATGTCGAATGGATCGTCTACACCGAAGAAGGGCACGGCTGGTTCAAGGAAGAGCACCGGACCGACTTCTGGACCCGGGTCGAAAAGTTCCTGGACAAGTATCTGAAGGCCACGCCCGGCAGCCCCGAACAGTCGGCCGCGCGCTGACCCGAAACCCGATGGGCGCCCGATTCAAGGGCCTGCTCGATGCGGCGATGCTGGCCAGCGTGCTGGCGGCCCTGTGGCCGCCCGCGGCGCCGCTTGCGGCGCAGCCGGGTCCACCGGCGGTGGCGGATTTCTTCCGCAATCCGGACGTCGGCGACGCGCAGTTGTCCCCCGGCGGACAGTACGCGGCCCTGCTGCGCAAGGGCGAGTCCGGGCGGATGCGCCTGGTCGTCATCGATCCGGTGGCGCCGCAAAGCGCCATCACCATCGCGCCCCCGGAAGACGTCGATGTGCACAGCGTTCACTGGGTGAGCGACGACCGGCTCGTGTTCGACGTCATCGATTGGAGGGGCGAGCGCACCACGGCCAACGGGGGCCTGTTTGCGGTGGACCGCGACGGATCGCATTTTCTGCCACTGATCGCACCGACCTTCCGTTTCCATCAGGACGTGACCGGCACTCGAATCCGCTCGCGCGAGCTGCCGGCCACCTACACCTTGTTCTCGGCCACGCACGACGGATCGGGCGACGTGATCGTGGCGGAGAACCTGTTCGACAACAAGGACCCCTTCAATGCGAGGGCGGTGGTCCTGTACCGCCTGAACACGCGCACGCGCCAGATCAGGGCCCTGACGCTCGGTCAGCCGCCCGGCGTGCTCGACTGGGTGCTGGATGCCGACGATGTCCCGCGCGTGGCCACCGGCTATGTCGATGCGCGCCGCACCGTCTATCTGCGAGGCACCGACCCGAAGCAATGGATCGTGCTGGGCGAATTCGACCGCTACCGGTCGGACGAATTCGTTCCGCTCTTCTTCGGCTTCGACGGAGCGCTGTACGTCCGGCACGGCCCGGTCGGCTCGCTGTTCCGGTTCGACCTGGCGCAGCGCCGCTTCGATGATCAGCCGACCCTCGAACTCCCCGGCTTCGACGTCGAGCCGGATCCCGTGCTGGATTTCCGCGCCCGCCAGGTGCTCGGCTATCAGTACAAGACCGACGCCGCGCGAACGGCCTGGCTCGATCCGGGCCTTGCCGCGCTTCAGCGTCGAATCGACGCGGCGCTGCCCGACACCATCAACACGATCGGCTGCGATCAATGCCTGACCTCCCCGCTGCTGCTGGTCACGTCCAGCTCGGACCGCCAGCCGGCCCGGTATTCCGCCTTCGACCGGGCCAGCGGCCGGCTGCTCGACCTGGGCGGCGCGCTCCCGTGGATCGAGGCACCGCAGATGGGCCGGCGCGAGTTCATCCACTACCGCGCCGGCGACGGCCGGTCGATCCCCGCCTACGTGACGCTTCCGCCCGACCGGAACGGCAAGCCCTTTCCGCTGGTCGTCCTGGTGCACGGCGGTCCGTTCGTGCGCGGCGGCTACTGGGAGTGGGATGCCGAAGCCCAGTTCCTGGCATCGCGCGGCTACGCGGTGATCCAGCCCGAGTTCCGGGGCAGCCGAGGATTCGGATTCGATTTTTTCAAGGCCGGGTGGCACCAGTGGGGCCTGGCGATGCAGGACGACCTGGCCGATGCGGCACGGTGGGCGGTGGCGCAGGGCATGGCCGACCCGAACCGGATCGCGATCGCCGGCGCCAGCTACGGCGGCTACGCCGCCCTGATGGGCCTGGTCCGGAACCCGGAGACGTTCCGTTGTGCGGTCGAATGGTTCGGGGTCACCGATATCGACCTGATCTACTCGGTCTCATGGAGCGATATCTCGGAGGCGGACCTGCGCTACGGCGAACCGGCGCTGGTGGGGGATCCGGTGGTGGACGCCGAGCAACTGAAGGCCACTTCCCCGCTGCAGAACGCCGGCCGGATCAGCCAGCCGGTCCTGATGGCCTACGGGACACAGGATCGACGCGTTCCGTTGGTGCACGGCGAGAAGCTGCGGGCCGCCATCGCCACGCCCCGGGACGACTTCAAATGGATCGTCTACACCGGCGAGGGCCATGGCCTGCGCAAGGAGAACGACCGCATCGATTTCTGGACCCGGGTCGAGAAGTTCCTGGACAGGTACCTGAAAAGCGTGCCCCCCGGCGCCGGCAAGTCGACCGCCGGGTAGCGAGCAAGAAAAAAGGCGCGGCCCCGAAGGAGTCCGCGCCTTTGCATTACCGCAGTTCGATGGGTCAGAACGTGTAGCGCAAGCCAACCTGGTAGAAACGCCCGACCGCACCCTGTTGCGCCCAGTTCACGCTGTAGTTGTTCTGCCCGTACTGGGCTTGCGGATCGAACGGCGCATCCCGGTCGAACACGTTCAGGATGTGGAAGTTCAGCTGCAGGGCCTTGTTCAGGTCGTAATGGCCGAACAGATCCACATCCGTGAATGACGAGATGTGGCACGAGATCCACGTGTCCTGGCACCCGCCGTTGCCAGGTCCGCCAAAGCCGATCGTCGGATCCGTCAGGCTGTAGCCGCTGACGTAATTGATCGCGAAACCGGCTTCGTAGGGTCCCCGATCGAGCGCGAAGATCGCGTTGCCGCGGTCCTTCGGCGTGCCCGTGTTGCCGCTGATCACCTCAGGACCGTGCGTGCCCGCGATGTTCAAGCACACGCCCGCGATGAACGGGAACGTGCCGCACATATCGTAGTAGATCAGGTGCGTCCACGTGGTGTGCATGGACAGCGTGCCGATGCCGGCGAACTCCTGCTTGGCCAGTGCATCGAACTCCAGGCCGCTCGTCACGTCCTTGCCGAGGTTCGCATACGGGCCGGCGGCGCCGATGATCGGCCCCGGAACGGTCGGGAAGGCCGGCTGCACCGGACCGCGGATGAAGCCCGCCGGACCGTTGTAGATGTAGTTCTTGCGCGAGATCTTGTACCAGTCGGCCGACACGCTGATCTGCTTGATCGGCTCCAGCACGATGCCCAGGTTGTAGGCCTCCGACACTTCGGACTTCAGGTTCGGATTGCCGGTGACCGCGCCGAAGATCCCGGCGCCGGGGGCGTTGCCGCAGTCGGCCGGCAGGTGCGTGACCGGACAGCGGACCGGGTCGACCGGCGCTCCCTCGAAGAACGTCACGCCGGAATGCCCCTTCTCTCCGGGACCCGGGGCGCGGAAACCGCGGGAGTACGTGCCGCGCAGCGCGATCTGCTGGATCGGCGTCAGCTTGAACGATCCCTTCGGCGAGATCCGGCTGCCGGTCCCGATCACCTTGTCGAAGCGGACCTGGCCATCGATTTCGAGCATCTTGATCACGGGAGCCGACAGTTCCAGGTGCGCCGCCTGGTCGGTCTCCGTGCCGTTGATGAACGTGGTACCCAGGCCGATCGTGTTACCCGTGGCCGACCCCGGCTGGCCCGGATCGAGCTGCCCCCAGTGGTGCACGCTCACGCCGACCGCGACGCCCATCGGCCCCCCTGGCAACGTGAAGTACGGGATATCCCGATTCCCGTTCAGTTCGAGGTACTGCATCTGCGAGGTCGCCACCGCGTGGGTGGTCGGGTCCAGGGTCGCGTATACGGATGCCGGGTTGTTGCTCGTTCCGAGCGTATACGAGTTGTCGTTGATCACCTGCAGCAGCCCGCTGTACGTCGGGTAACCGTAGTAGGAGATGTCCGAGATTCCGCGGATCCAACCGACGCTGGTGTTCGTGTCCCAACCCATCACGGCGCCATTCAGGTCCAGCGCCAGCCGGTAGGTGCTGGTGTCGAACTTGGTGTCGGTCGCGCCGATGTCACCGAACGTGTAATTCAGCCACGCCTGGCTCGCCGGGTAGGGGTTGTTATGGTTGCCGATCGGCAGCACGACCGGCTGCGCGTGCGGGTCGCCGGTGTTGATCGCGGTCCCCGATATCGTGGCCCAGGCGACGCCGAATCCGACCGAGCGCGGCGTATACAGCTGCTGCGCCTGGTCCTTGAACACCGACGCCGATCCGACCAGTTGCCAGTCGGGCGTCAGCTGCATCGAGTGCTTGATCCACAGGTTCAGGTTTTCCGTATCCGGCTGGATCTGGAAGTACGGAGCCGGGCTGTACCCGCAACCGCCGAGCGGGTCGACGTGCGGGCAGCCGGGCAATTGCGTGCCGGCCGTCGGTGGGCCAGGCGAAACGGCATTGATCGTGCCGGGATTGGTGATCGGCAGCGTCATCCCGTACAGGTTGGGGACGACCTCGTACGGCTGGCCGGGTTGGACCACCCCGGGCAACGTCGGCGCCGTGGGACCATACGTATGGTAGAAGTCGTAATTCGCAAACTTGCTGCGAGCCGAGTTGCTGATGGAATCCTGGTGGCGGTATTCGAGATTTATGTACGTGTTGTGTCCGTCCGCCGCCAGGTCGCCCCAGCCGTGCGTGCCAGCGACGTGATAGGTGATCCCGTCGTTGTGCGTGGATTGTCCGTAGTCCGCGGACACCGATGACCCGACGTAGCTCTTGCGCGTGATGATGTTGACCACGCCGGCGATCGCATCCGATCCGTACAGGGCCGACCCGCTGTCCTTCAGGACCTCGATGCGCTCGATGATGTTCAGCGGGAGGTTCGCCACGTCGACGAACGAGCGCTGTCCATCGTCGGAGATCGGATAGGGCGCCATGCGCTTGCCGTCGATCAGCACCAGCGTCGCATCGACCGTCATGCCCCGCAGAGCAACCCCGGACGCGCCGCCCGCGAACGCACCCGCGAAGCCCTGCTGCAGGTTGTTGGCGCCGTTGGCGGTCAGCGAGTGCAGGACCTCGGAGACCGTCGTGTAGCCCTGCTTCTGGATTTCCGCAGCCGTGATCACCTGCACCGGAGAGGGAGTCTCCGTTTCCGTGCGCGGAATCGCCGAACCCGTGATGACGACTCTTTCAGTCGCCTGCTCCTGGGCATTCGCGATGCCCAGGCCTCCCAGGCCCAGCACCAGGCCCAAGCCGGCGCACACACCGAAAAACGGTGCGCGTCGAATTGCGTTTGCCATGTCTTCCCCCCTAGTTCAGTTGATCGGATAACAACCGGCGAACCGCCTGTGCCGGCGCGCCGGAGAGCACGCGATCGTCCTTTTTTCCTGTTGACGCTTGGATCGACCGCACGCCCCTTTTATGGAAAGGATTTTTAACCCGGCCAAAATGCTTTGCAACACGAGACGGTGGCCACCCAATTGATTGTTGTTTTTCGTTCACAGGCGAATCGCCTGTCGATGCCGTGGTCTGCTTCCGCGTCCACGGGTTGCGATCGTGATGGTGCGTTGCACCAAGGTCCTGCCGCCACTCTGCAAAATCCGATCATTTCGCCTCGCGGGATACACTGCGTGCGGTGCCTGCAGCCGACCACACCCCGGATTCGGGCGCGGATCCCGCGGCCCCGTTTACCTGGCCGGTCCGTGTCTACTACGAAGACACGGACGCCGGCGGCGTCGTCTACTACGCGAACTACCTGAAGTTCTTCGAACGCTGCCGCACCGAGTGGCTGCGGGCGCTGGGTGTCGACCAGTCAGCGCTCGCCCTGTCGCCGGGGCTGCAGTTCGTGGTCGCCGAGGTCGAAGTGAAATACTTCGCACCGGCCCGGCTGGACGACGAGCTCCTGATCGATACCCGCACGGTGTCCCTGGGCCGCTGCTCGATCGTTTTCGAGCAGTCGGCACGGCGCGCCGGAGCGCCGCTGGCGCGCGCGCTGGTGAAGGTCGCCTGCATCGATGCGCAGCGCAGGGTGCCGGCGCGAGTGCCGGAATGGCTGCGTGCCCGCATGGCGGTGCGCACAACGCCCTCACCCCCAGCCCCTCTCCCGCACGCGGGAGAGGGGAGCCGATAGCACCGCCTCGCGGCAAGCCATGAACTCTCGCGCGCTAGGCCGAATCCGGCACGGAAGCCCTCGCCAGCCACGATAGACTTCACGGTTGGCTTCATGGGCTTATAGATGAACGTTTCCGCCGATCTGTCGATCCTCTCCCTTGTCACGCAGGCCACGCTGGTCGTTCAGCTGGTGATGGCGCTGCTGATCCTGATTTCCCTGGGCTCATGGACCGCGATATTCAGCAAGGCGCTGTCGATCCGGCGCGCCAATCGGGAAACCGAGGGGTTCGAGCGGCGTTTCTGGAGCGGCGTGAACCTGGAGACGCTGCACCAGGCGGCCTCCAATCCGCGCCACAAGACCGGCGCCCTGGAGCGCATCTTCGAGGCGGGCATGAGCGAGTTCATGAAACTGCGCGGGCGCGGGCAGGAGGTGGATCGGCAGGCGATGCTGGATGGAGCCCGCCGCGCGATGCGCGCGGCCTATCAGCGCGAAATGGATGCGCTGGAGTCGCGGCTGGCGTTCCTGGCGTCGGCCGGATCGGTCAGCCCGTACGTCGGGCTGTTCGGCACCGTATGGGGGATCATGCACGCGTTTACCGGGCTGGCCGGCCTGCAGCAGGCCACGCTGGCGAGCGTGGCGCCGGGCATCGCCGAGTCGCTGATCGCCACCGCGATCGGGCTGTTCGCGGCGATTCCGGCGGTGGTGGCCTACAACCGCTTCGCGCACGACATCGACCGGGTGGCCAACCGCTTCGAGAGCTTCATCGAGGAGTTCTCCAACATCCTGCAGCGGCAGCGCTGAGACGGGGGCCGGTCGATGGCGGTCCTGGCGCAACGAACTTCCGGTAGCCGGCGGCGCATGATGTCCGACATCAACGTCGTCCCCTACATCGACGTGATGCTGGTGCTGGTCGTGATCCTGATGGTGTCGGCCCCGTTCGTGAACCCGAGCCTGGTCGAGCTGCCCTCGGTGGGCAAGTCAACCCGCGCCCCGGATGCGCCGTTGGAAGTCATCGTGAAGGCCGACGGCTCGCTGCTGCTTCGCGACCGCTCGCCCGGGGCTGCCTCGGGCGGCGCCGCCGTTCCGGTCGACCTCGAGCAGCTGCTGGCAACCGTGCGGGAGCGCCAGAAAAGCCGGCCCGACACGCCGGTCGTGATCGCCGGCGACCGCAAGGCCCACTACGAAGCGGTCACGCGCGTGCTCGATACGCTGTACAAGAACAACGTGCGGCGGGTCGGGCTCGTGGTCAAGCCGTCCGAATAACAAGCCATTTCAGATGCCGGCAACCGTAGCGACCCGGCCCCGTCGACCGGAACTGGCCCGCACTACGCTGCCGTCCTTCATGGCGGCCGTGGCGATGCACGCGTTGCTGATCCTGGGCATCTGGCTCGAGCTGCATTGGCACACGTCGGCCGAGGCGCCGGCCGTGGCCGAGTTGTGGGCGCCGCTGCCGTCGCTGGAGCCGCCCGCACCGCCGCCGCCACCGCCGCCACCGGCTCCGGCGCAGCCGGAGGCGGCCAAGCCCGACGCTGACATCGTCCAGCAGCAGCAGGTCAAGCCGCACGCGCCCGAGCAGGAGAGCCCGCCGCCGCTGGAGCGCCGCCCGATCGAAAGGGAGAAGCCGGCGCCCCCGAAAAAAGAGACGAAGAAGGTTCCGCCCAAGCCGACCCCCGAGCAGATCGCGCGCGAAGAGCGCCAGGTCGAGGAGCGCCGCCAGGCCGAGATCGCGCGCATCACCGGCCAGGCCGCGGGCGTCGCACACGCGCCGGCCGGCTCCAGCGGCGTGGTCAGCGCCGCCTACGGGGCGCTGATCAAGGCGTGCATCCGGCCTCACATCGTGTTCGCCGTGCCCGACGGGGTCTCCGATCAGGTGTACGCCGAATTCAAGGTCGAGCTGCTGCCCACGGGCGAGCAGGGCACGCCGCCGAAGCTGACCAAGCCCAGCGGACTGCCGGGCTACGACGATGCGGCCGAGCGCGCGATCATCCGCTGCGATCCTTTCCCGCGCGATCGCGACGGCACGGTGCCTCGGACGTTCACCCTAAAGATGTATCCCACGGAAACGCGATGAATCCGCCCATGGCGCAGTGCCGGCCTCCCTATAATCCGCCCGCAATGCCAACGACCTGCGCAAGACCGACCTTCTTCAACTCGCTGGTCCTGCTGGTCGGTCTGGCCGCCGCCTCGGCCAGCGTGCCGTCGCCGGCACAGATGACGGTGGAGATCACCGGCGTCGGCTCCCAGCAATACCCGATCGCGGTCGCCTCGTTCAAGACCGACAGCGCCGCCCCGCAGGACATCGGCGCCATCGTGCGCGCCGACCTGGCGCGCTCAGGGCAGTTCCGGATGATCGACGCCGGCGAGGCCCCGCTGGCGGAGGACGAGCGTCTCGATCTGGGCCAGTGGAGGGCGCGCGGCGCCGACACGCTGGTGGTGGGTTCGGTGTCGCACCTGGCCGACGGCCGCTTCGATGTGCGGTTCCGGCTGTACGACAACGTGAAGAACTCGCAGCTCGACGGCCTGGCGTACGTCGCGCCCGCGGCGGAGCTGCGTCTGACCGCGCACCGGATCGCCGACCGCATCTACGAGAGGCTCACCGGTGACAAGGGCGTGTTCGCCACCCGGATCGCCTACGTGGTCCAGTACAACAAGGCGTCTTACGAGCTGCAGATCGCCGACGCCGACGGCGCCAACCCGCAGACCGCGCTGCGGTCGCGCGAGCCGATCATCTCTCCGACCTGGTCGCCGGACGGCAGCCTGCTCGCCTACGTCTCGTTCGAGACCCACAAGGCGGTGGTGTACGTGCACACGCTCGCGACCGGGGCGCGCCACCCGGTCGCCAATTTCAAGGGCAACAACAGCGCCCCGGCGTTTGCGCCGGACGGCAAGAGCATGGCGGTCGTGCTGACGAAGGACGGCAACTCGGAGATCTACCTGATCGGGGTCGACGGCTCCGGCGCGCGCCGGATGACCGTGAACGACGCCATCGACACCGAACCGCGCTTCTCGGCCGACGGCAACTGGATCTACTTCACGTCCGATCGGGGCGGCAGCCCGCAGATCTACCGGATGCCGGCCGCCGGCGGCGACGCGCAGCGGATGACGTTCAATGGCGACTACAACATCAGCCCGCGCGTGAGCCCCGACGGGCGCCTGCTCGCGTACGTGTCCCGTCGCAACGACCTGTTCCAGATCGAAGTGCTCGACATCGGCCTGAACCAGGAGCTCACCGTGACCGACACGGTGCACGACGAATCGCCGAGTTTCGCGCCCAACGGCCGTTTGCTACTCTATGCGACCGAAGTCGCAGGCCGCGAGATACTGGCTTTGGCGTCGACCGACGGGCGCGCCCGCGCGAGGATCACAGGTCCGAACGGCGATATCCGGGAACCGTGCTGGGGCCCCTTTGCAAAGTGAGCCGGCTCCCTCAGCCGGTCGGATGAATTCCTTCAGGAGAATGCAAATGAAAACGATCCGCATCATCTTTGCCGCGTCGGCATCGGCGGCGGCGCTGCTCGTGGCCGGATGCGCCAGCACCAAGCTCGAGGAGAAGCCGGCGCCCGTGGTCGAGGAGAGCAAGCCGGCGCCCGCACCGGCCCCGGCCCCAGCCCCGGCTCCGGCGCCCGTCGTCAAGGCGCCACCGCCGCCGGCGGTTGACCCGCTCAACGACCCGAACAGCGTGCTGGCCAAGCGCAGCGTGTATTTCGACTTCGACAAGTCGCTGATCAAGGCCGAGTACCAGTCGCTGATCGAGGCGCACGGGCGCTACCTGGTCGAGCACGTGTCGCGCCAGATCCGGATCGAAGGCAATTGCGACGAGCGCGGCGGGCGCGAATACAACCTGGCGCTGGGGCAACGCCGCGCCGATGCCGTGCGCGAGCGGATGGAGCTGGTCGGCGTGCCGGGCGCGCGCATCGAGACGATCAGCTTCGGCAAGGAAAAGCCCAAGACGACGGGGCACGACGAGGCCGCTTGGGCCGAGAACCGGCGCGCCGACATCGTGTATCGCTGATTTTTCTATATGCCCTTCATCGACGGCCGCGCGCCCTCACCCCCGGCCCCTCTCCCGCGAGCGGGAGAGGGGAGAAGTGGTGGGAGAAGTGTTCACCCTCTCCCGCTTGCGGGAGAGGGTTGGGGTGAGGGTGATATTGCTTGCGGCGCTGCCCGCCAGCCGGCAGTTCGACGGTTGCTGTGGGCGCTGCCGCTGCTGCTGTGCCTGGCGGCGCCTGCGCACGCGCTGTTCGGCGACGAAGAGGCCCGCAAGGCGATCCTCGACCTGCGCGACCAGGTGGCGAAGCAGGAGAAGGAGCACGCGGCGAAGATCGACGAGCTGTCGCAGCGGATCGACCGCATCGAGAACCTGGTGCAGGCGATCCAGCGGGGGCAGCTCGAGGCCGGCGGGCAGTTCGACCAGATGCACCAGGACCTCGCCAAGCTGCGCGGCTTGATCGAGCAGGTCACCAACGACCTGGCGTTGCTGCAAAAGCGCGACAAGGACCTGTACTCGGACCTGGACGCCCGGATGAAGCGGCTCGAACCGACCTCGGTCACGGTCGACGGCAAGAGCGTTCAGGTCGATCGCGACGAGCAGGCCACCTACGAGGCCGCGATGGCGCAGTTCAAGGCCAGCGATTACCGCACTGCGGTGGGTGGCCTGACGGCGTTTCTGGCCCGCTACCCGCAGTCGGCGTACGCGTCGGCCGCGCAGTTCTGGCTGGGCAGTTCGTACTACGCGATCAAGGACTACCGCTCGGCGGTCGCGGCCCAGCAGGCGCTGCTGGACCGCTATCCCGATTCGCCGCGGGCGCCGGATGCGCTGCTGAACATCGCGGCCAGCCAGATCGAATTGAACGACAAGAAATCCGCGCGCGCCACGCTCGCCAAGATCATCGCGGATTTCCCTGATTCAGACGCAGCTAAACTGGCCAAGGAACGCCTGGCCTCCTTGGGAACAAAGTAGCTCGGAGCGCAGGTTTGACGCAGCCTTCGGTGGCTCGGATAATCCGCGGCCTCCTTTGCGCCGGCACCTGAAGATCACGAAATCGTTCCGGCGTCCTGCCCGACGGGTCGTTAGCTCAGCCGGTAGAGCAGCGGACTTTTAATCCGTTGGTCGCAGGTTCGAATCCTGCACGACCCACCACCTGCCGAGTGACTCCATGACACGCTCAAAGCCGGATGGCGTGTGCCGAATTCCACTTTCACTTTAGTGACTTGGATGCGGTAGTTGAATCTTTGACATCAAATCACGTTGCATGCGATAAGGGAGATCGGTCAAGATTGACGATCCTCGACTGATCCCTTAACCCATGCGCCTTCCTGCACTTAACCTGTTCTGGCGGTTCTTCTTTGGTCTGTTGCTGGCCGCGTTGCTGCCTCTGCTGGCCACGTGGTACATCGCCCGTGCGGTGACGGTCGAGAACGCCGAGCGCCTGGCCGAGTCCCGGTTGAAGTACGAAGCTTCCGTGATCGCATCGCGCGCGGACGGCTGGCTGCAAGTCAACTACGAATCGCTGGCCGAGCACGCCGACACGATCGCCATGCGCTCGATGCTGCCCGAGCTGCAGCGGCCGGTGCTGGTTGCGATCACCAACCACCAGCCGTGGACGCAACTGGCCTTTACGGTCGCTCCCGATGGAATGTCGCTCGCGCGCTCCGACAGCCTGGCTCCGATCAACTATTCGGACCGGCCGTACTTCAAGACCGCCATGTCCGGCCAGCCGCTGGGCCAGATCATCGCCATCAGCCGCACCACGAGTCGTCCGGCCTGGATCTTCGGAGTGCCGATCAAGGACGAGACGGGCAAGGTGGTGGGCGTGCTGGCGAAGACCAACGGGCTGAACGAACTGGTCGATCAGATCGCCAATGCCAAGATCGGCGACACCGGGCGCGCCATCCTGTTCTTCCCCGACGGCAAACTGGCCGGCATGACCGGCGCGGTGTTCGACAAGGAGTTGCGCGACTGGAGCAAGCACCCGCTGTTCCTGTCGCGCGAGAACGTGCGCGGCGGCGTGCTGCGATACGTCGATGACGGACACCCGACCATCGCGGTGCTGCAGCAGGTCCGCTTCGGCTGGCTGGTCGCGGTGCAGATGGACGAGTCCGAAGCGCTGCGCCCGGTCGCCGATACCGACCACACGATGCTGATCCTGCTGCTGGTGTCCACCCTGATGGCGGCGGCTTTCGCGGCGATCGCGGCGCCGGGCTTTGCCCGTCCGCTGGTGCGCCTGACCACGATCGCGGAGGACATGAGCCGCGGTCATTTCGACCACGAGGTCCCTGGCGTGGAGCGACGCGACGAGATCGGGGCGCTGTCCCGGGCAATCGAGCGCATGACTCGAAGCCTGAGGCTGGCGATGGAGAGACTGGGCAAGGACGGCGGAGGGGGATAGGCAACGGAATCGATGACTGAAGGTGAGCCGCCATGTCTCCTCTGGAGCTTTTGCTGCGCGTTCAAAGTCGGGATTCGACAGGGCAGCTGTTCGTCGTGACGTACGACGGCCGGCAGATCCGGATCGGCGTCGAGTCGGGCAAGATCGTGCACATCGGTTACGGCCCCCGCCGTGGCAAGGCGGCCGCTGAACTGGCCGCCAGCGCGGTGGCCAAGTCGGCGACCTTCCGGGCCGATCCGGACGTGATGCGCGACGAGGACCTGCCGAACGAGCGGGTGCTGCTCGGCATGCTGTCCAAGATGCTCTCGGGCAGCAATGCCGACGCGCTGTCGTCGGTGTTGAGCGGCGAGGCGTTCGAGCCGGAAACGATCCAGACCGGAAACCCCCTCGGCACCCTCCCGCCGGAAGGCGAAGTCGGCCGCGTCGGCCCGCCGCGCGTGCGCCCCGACACGCGCAACATCCTGCGCAATGTCAGCAATATTCCAGCGGCGCAGATCTCCCGCTTGAAGGGCGTCCTGACCGAGTACGTGGGGCCGATGGCCGGCCTGCTGGTCGACGAAAAGCTGGCGGCCGGAGTGGCGAACCTGGATGCCCTGGTGGAGCGCCTGGCGCCGGAGATCGGCGACACCAAGGACGCGCAGAAGTTTCGCGAGGCGGTCGACCGGATCAAGTAAGCCGACGCGAGGACGCGGCCGGGCGCCTACGCGGCCAGCCGCTCTAGCCAGCGATCGTAGAGGTGGGCGCTGGTCCGCTGGCTGTCGCCCAGCTTCATTGCGGTGGCGTTGCGGATCGCCTCGGCCGGCTGCACGGCGGGCGAAGCGGCGTAGCGATCGATGTCGGCCGACTCCGGCGGTTGCAGCCACGTCTCGATCTTGGGCCGGTCGATCTCGCAGTGGAACTGCACGCCGATGTGCCGGTTTCCGATCGCGAACGCCTGGTGACGGCAATCGGCGCCGGTCGCGATCAGGCGGGCTTGCGGCGGGACACTGAACGTTTCGTCGTGCCATTGGAACATCGGGAAGCGCGCCCGCCCGAACCAGTGGGCCGCCAGCGGATGATCGCTCGCGTCGATTTGCGACCAACCGATTTCGGCGTGGGGCGCGGCGGTAACCCGGCCGCCGAGCGCGCGGCTCATCAGCTGGCCGCCCAGGCAATGACCGAACACCGGCACGTCGGTTCGCAGCGCCTCCAGGATCAGGCGCTCTCCCTGGCGCAGCCGATCCCAGTCGTCGTTCACGCTCATCGGTCCGCCCAGCAGGCAAAGGCCGCCGAACGGTTCCAGCGAGGCCGGGGCGGCGTGCCCATCGAACGGGTGGAACACGCGCAGCGCAACCCCGCGCGCGCGCAAGTGTTCGCCGAAAAAGCCGACCCCGTCGTGCACGTAGTACTGAAGGACCGCGACCGGCTTCACGGCAGTTCGTTAACCGCAGGTATCAGCTTTTCAAAGGGGCGCGATGGTACCATCGCCTCAGCCATTCCTTCCAACATCGAGGTCCGCCTCGAGTCCGGTTGTCGCGAGGGGACGTGCATCCGCTATGAAGCGAACGGTATGAGTCTTGCTTCTGGAGCTGGTGGAGGCCGTGTTCCCTGCATCCTTGCATTCGCGCATCTGAACGCCGCTGCGGTGCCCCATTTCGGGCCCGGCATGCCCCGTCGTTGTGCAGCGCACCCGGTCCGTTTTTCAAATCGGCTGGACACGGGTTGAGCGCATGTCATAGATTCCGAGATAGACGAAGCGTCGTCAACAAAAAAACGCGGTTGGACAGGAGGGGGAAATGAAGCGATCGACAGCGCGGGGTCGCCCCGCTCGGGCAGCAGGCGGTCTGCTGGCCGCCGCCATCGTGGGTGGCGTCGCCGCGGCACCGGCGCACGCACAGGACACGGCGCAGCCGGCAGCCGGACAGCAGCAGGTCGCGCCACCCGAAGGAGCGGCAGCAGCGCCGGCCGCACCCGAAAGCGCCAGCCAGCCGCCGTCGGCACCGGCGGCGCCGGCCGCAGCCGCAACGTCGGAAGGACCGCAGGAAATCATTGTCACGGCGACCCGCCACGAGGCCCAGCTGAGCAAGGTTCCGGTCAGCGTGACCGCCTTCACCCAGCAATCGATGGACGACAAGGGCATCAAGGATTTCACCGACGTGGTCCGCTTCACGCCGGGCGTGACGATCGATGCGACGGGAACCGGCACCAACTCGATATCGATCCGCGGCATCTCGTCGTCGGGCGGCTCCGGCACGACCGGCATCTACATCGACGACACGCCGATCCAGATCCATTCGCTCGGCTTCAACGCCGACGACACGCTGCCCAAGACCTTCGATCTGGAGCGGGTCGAGGTGCTGCGAGGGCCGCAGGGGACCCTGTTCGGGGCCGGATCGGAAGGCGGCACGGTGCGCTACATCCTGGCGCAGCCCAGCCTGAGCAAATCCAGCGTGTATGCGCGATCCGAGATCGCCTATACCCAGGGCGGGGACCCGAGCTACGAAGCGGGGGTTGCCGGCGGCATGCCGGTGATCGACGGCACGCTCGGCGTGCGCGCCAGCCTCTGGTATCGCCGCGACGGCGGCTGGATCGACCGGATCGATCCGTTCACGCTGGCCACGGCCGCACCCAATTCGAACTGGGACGCCACCTATGTGGCCCGGCTGGCCGCCAAGTGGGCTGTGACTCCGGACGTGACGATCACGCCCAGTTTGCTGTACCAGCACCGCAATCGCAACGACATCTCGGTGTTCTGGCCGCAGGACCAGGGCGCCAACGGCCAGATCGTGAGGTCCGATCCGGGCGACCACCGGTACTTGAACGCCGATCCGACCGCGCGCCCCGAACCGGATAAATACTTCCTGCCGGTGCTGAAGGCCGAGGCGGAGCTGGGCAGCATGTCGCTCATTTCGAATACGTCGTACTACACGCGCGACGACCTGAGCGGTTATGACGGCACGCTGTACAACCTGGGCTACTACCAGACGGTCGCGGGTCGGCCGCCGCTCGTTCCGACCGGCGCCAATCAGATCGGGACACTGAGCTTCCTGAACCCGGCCCAGTATCCGCTGATCGACCAGTACGGTCTGCACCTGCCGTCCAGCGTGCAGAACTACCGGTCGCCGGCCAACGTCGTGAACGACCAGAGAACATTCACCGAGGAAGTCCGGCTGCAGTCGAGCGATCCGACCGCGCGGCTGACGTGGACCACGGGCGTGTTCTACCAGTTCACCCGCCAGCTCAGCCTGGAAGACATCTACGATCCGATGGTCGACACGCTGTTCAATACGCTGTTCGGCAACAGCGCGACCGGGCCACAGGGATTCGGGTCATCCTGCGGCGGCGTCTGCCCGCTGGTGCAAGGCGGTTACTCCTATTACAACTACAACACGGGACACGACCGCCAGGTGGCGTTGTTTGGCGAGTTCAACTACGCGATCATCGACCGCTTGAAGCTGACCGTCGGCGCACGCATGGCCAAGACCGCCTTCAATTTCACGCACTACGCGGACGGAACGCAGAACGGCGGGCCGACCTTGAGTTCCGGCAGCCAGCACGAATCGCCGTTCACCCCGAAAGCCGGGCTGTCGTTCCAGGCCGACCCGAACAACCTGTTCTACGCGACCTACGCGAAGGGCTTCCGCACGGGCGGCGACAACGCACCGATTCCGTCGCTGCTGTGCCCGTCGACCTTCACCACGCTCGGGCTGCCGGTCAGCGCGACCAGCCAGTCGCCGGCGACCTACCGGTCCGACAGCGTGAAAAGCTACGAAATCGGCGCCAAGAACCGGGTCGGCTCGGTCCGGCTGGCTTCGAGCGTCTACTACATCGACTGGGACAACATCCAGCAGAACGTCTACCTGCCGGGGTGCGGATTCCAGTTCACGACCAACGTGGGCAACGCCTCGTCCAAGGGATTCGATGTGCAGGCCGACTGGGTTGCCACCGATTCGCTGTCGTTCGAGTCGGCCATCGGCTACACGCGGGCGACCTACAAGCAGGATGCGAGCCTGGTGCCGGGCGGGGCGCCGATCGCGAAGGCGGGCGACGCCGTGGTGGGCGATTCCCTCACGGCATCGCCGCCCTGGACCATCACGCTGGGCGCTCTGTACGAGTTCACCGCGTTCGACCGGCAGTCGTACTTCCGCCTGGATTACACGTATCAGAGCAAGAGCCACCTGCTGACGGCGGCCGAGGATCCTGGCGTCAGCCCGACCGTATTCGACCGGTTCGCCTATACGCCGCCGGCCACCACGTTCGTGACACTGCGCACCGGTGTCAAATTCAAAGGATGGGACGTGTCGGCCTTCGTCGACAACCTGTTCGACACCCATCCGCTGCTGCCGCCGGGGGGACCGAACTCGCACAGCGATGCCGACCCGCAGGCGAATTCCGGGCAGGGTGTGCTGATTCGCAACTACACGTTCCGGCCGCGCACGATCGGGGTTACGGCGATATTCAGGATGTAGTCGCGCACCCGCGACCGAGCTACTTCTCCCCACCCTCACCCCCGGCCCCTCTTCTCCCCTCTCCCACGCCAGTGGGAGAGGGGCCGGGGGTGAGGGCGTTCGGTCGTCAGCCTGCGGAAAAAGCATCCTCGTCCGGATACGGAAACCACTCCGGATCGGACGCGGCCTGCGGCGCGATCATCACCATCTTGGCGCGCCGGAACTGGTCCAGCCCTTCGGCACCGAGCTCGCGGCCCGCTCCACTCATCTTGCGCCCGCCGAACGGGACCGCGTCGTTGTCGTTCAGCGGCGTGTTGACCCACACGATGCCCGCCTCGATCTCGTGGATCGCCCGCATCGACTCGGCCAGGTCCGACGTGTAGATGTTGGCGCCCAGGCCGAAATCGGACCGGTTGGCCAGCTCGATCGCCTGGTCCAGGCTGTCGACGCGGCACACCGGCGCCACCGGTCCGAACGACTCCCCGCGCAGGATGTCCATGTCGGCGGTCACTTCCAGCACAGTCGGTTCGACGAACCAGCCGCGCGCCAGGTGCTTGGGGCGGCCGCCGCCGGTGACCACGCGCGCGCCCTGCTCGACCGCGCGCGCGATGATGCGCTCGTAGCGCTCGCGCTCCCGTTGCGAAGCCATCGGGCCGATGTCGACCCGGTCCAGGCCGCTGCCCACCCGCAGCGCCGCCGCCTGCCGCGCCAGGCCCTCGACGAATGCCGGATACACGTCCCGATGCACGTAGAAGCGCTCGGCCGCGGTGCACACCTGGCCGCAGTTCAGGAATGCCGCGAACGCCGCTCCCTTGACCGCGGTCTCGATCGGCGCCGACGGCATCACGATGAAGGGGTCGTTGCCGGAGGCTTCGATCAGCGCCGGCTTGAACCGGCGCGCGGCCGCCTGGGCCACCGCCTGCGCCGCCGGCACGCTGCCGGTGAACGCGACTGCGTGCGTGTCGGGGTGCTCGACCAGCGCGCGCCCCGCCTCGGGTCCACCCGAGATCACCTGCACCAGGCCGGGCGGCAGATGCTCGAACGCGCCCATCGCGAGCAGCACCGTCAGCGTGGTCAGCTCGGACGGCTTCACGATGATCGCGTTACCGGCCGCCAGCGCGGCGGCCGCCTGCCAGCCGAACAGCAGCACCGGATAGTTGAACGGCACCACCGAGACCACCACGCCCAGCGGCTCCTTCAGCGTCATGTGCATCTGGCCGGCGATCGACGGGCCGGCCACGCGCCCCTGATCGTGCCGGGCCAGTTCCGCGTAGTAGTCGAACGAGGAGGCGGCCGCCCCGCCCTCCCAGGTCGACTCGCGAAAGGGCTTGCCCATCTCGCGCGTCATGCACTCGCCGATCGTCCGGCGCAGCGCCTTGAGCCGGCGCGACACCTCGTGCAGCGCTTCGGAGCGCTGCAGCGCGCTGTCGGCCCACCACCGCCGCTGCGCCGCATTGGCGTGGCGCACGGCCGCATCGATCTCGTCGACGGTGGCATTGGCGCGCCGGCCGGCAACCTGCTCGGTGGCCGGGTCGATCACCTCCGCGCTCGAGCCGGCGCTGCGCACCAGGGACCCGTGGACATAGTTGCAGCCGCTGGCGCGCTGCATCCGCTGTTGCGCGTCGGTGGCTCTGTGCACCTGCGGTTGCACGTCGGTGGCTCTCATGCGATCGGCTCCTTCAGAGCGGCGCGCACGGCGCGTCCCAGCAGGCGGCCATGGTACGCGAGCTTGTCGGGCGGGGCGTATCCGAATCCGACCACCAGTCCGCGCGAAGCGGCTGGACCGATGTAGTACTGCGACAGCGCGCGCACCGTCGTGCCCTGCTCGGCCGCCCGGGCCGTCAGCCGCTGGTCATCGCAACCGTCCGGCAGCCGCAGCACCAGGTGCAGCCCGGCAGCCTGCGACGTGATGGCGGCCCGGCCCGGCTGCGAGCCCAGCACCGCGACCAGGGCCTCGCGCCGCTCCGCGTAAGCCTGGCGCAGCCGGCGGATGTGCGTGACGAAATAGCCGCGCTCGATGAAGTCGGCCAGCGCGGCCTGTACCGTCAGCTGGCCGGGCCGCTGCAGGTCGTACAGGGCGCTGTGGAACGGTTCGACCAGCGCGGGCGGAACGACCATGTAGCCGATCTTGATGCCCGGATACAGCACCTTGGAAAAGGTCCCCACGTACACGACGCGCTGGCCGCCATCCAGTCCCTGCAGGCTGGCGAGCGGGCGGCCGCTGTAGCGCAGCTCGCTGTCGTAGTCGTCCTCGATGATCCAGGCGCGCTCGCGGGCCGCGATCTGCAGCAGCGATCGGCGGCGCGCCAGGCTCATCGCCACTCCCATCGGGTACTGATTCGACGGCGTCAGGTAGATCAGCCGCGGCCGGCTGCCGCGCGCAGCCAGGCCCGGATTCATCCCTTCGGCGTCGACCCCGACCGGCTCGATCTTCAGGTCGCACGATTCGAAGATGCAGCGTGCGCCCCAATAGCCCGGTTCTTCCATCCACACGGTGTCGCCCACGTCCGCCAGCAGCTGGGCGCACAGGTCCAGCGAATGCTGGGTGCCGGCCGTCAACACCACCTGCTCGACCTCGACCCGCACCGCGCGCGACGTGCGCAGATAGTCGGCAATGGCTCGGCGCAACGGCAGAAAGCCGCCCTTGGTCGCGTAGTCCAGCAGTTCCAGGTGTCCCTGCCGCAGCTGCCGGCTCTGCAGACGCTGCCATTGCTTCATCGGAAACAGCGTGAAGTCCGGTTCGGCGCCGCACATCGGCAGAATCTCCAGCCGGCGTCCGCCCTGAAAGCGCGCCAGCCGAAGGCCGCGCCGCGACAACTCCTCGGGACCTGCGCGCGCGGACGCCACGGACGCCCGCGCACCATCGGCCGCCGCTTTGCGCCCGCGGCCTTTGGGCGGCGCCGCCGCGTGCGCAACGAAGGTGCCGCTGCCGGTACGCGCCACGATGTAGCCCTCCGCCAGCAGCGCCTCGAAAGTCGACAGCACGGTGTTGCGCGACAGCCCCAGATCGCGCGCCAGTTCGCGCGTGGACGGCAGGCGCGCGCCCGGTATCAGCTGCTGCGACAGGATCGAGCAGCGCACCGCTTCATACAGGATGCGGTACCTGGGCAGGTCGGCCATCGCCTGGGCGTCGGCGAAGGCGGATCGCAGCAGTTCGTCGGTGGGTGCAGCGCGGCGCACGTGACTTTCCCTCTTGGATGAGATAAAAGTGGCACTATCGAAGCGCCAATACTGGATCTCGCCATCATACCAATCGGGGTTAGAATGCGGACTGAAATCACCGATCAGAAACGAACCCGAAGCGTGGCTGGTGCGCCAGCCGCGTCCCCGGGAGCCGCCATCATGCCGATCGTCCAAAGGGCAAAACGCTCGCGCCGCGCCTGCGGCCTGAAGCCCCAGGCGCGCGGCGTGCGCCGAAGGCGACGCGGACCTTAGGGTCCGAACCGCAAGCCCAGTCCGAGCAGCGCGGGCCCGACCCGCGCCGGTTCGACACGGACGCCCCGGCATGCCCGCGGACGGTGCGCTGCAGCCGCATGGTTGAGCGCGCGCAATCGAGGAATGGCAATCATGAGCTCAATGGTGGTTCGCAGCAGCTTCACCGAGAAAGACATGGATCGCTGGTTCGACGAGAACCGCATCAGCGAGATCGAATGCCTGGTTCCGGATCTGGCCGGCGTCGCGCGCGGCAAGATCCTGCCGCGCGAGAAGTTCACCGAGGACCGCGGGATGCGGGTGCCGGAGGACGTGCTCGCGATGACGGTCAACGGCGACAAGCCGGGCGACGATCCGGCCTACCGGGCGGTGATCGCGGCCACCGACCACGACCTGGTGCTGCGCCCCGATCCGAGCACCGTGTGCCTGGTGCCGTGGGCCGCCGATTCGACCGCCCAGATCATCCACGACGCCTTTCGCTCCAACGGGGAGCCGGCCGATTTCGTCCCGCGCACGGTGCTGCGGCGCGTGCTGAACCTGTACCGCGACAAGGGATGGGAGCCGGTGGTGGCGCCGGAGCTGGAGTTCTACCTGGTCGGCAAGAACGCGGACCCGAACATGCCGCTGTCGCCGCCGATCGGCCGCAGCGGCCGGGCCGAGACGGTGCGGCGCGCCTACAGCATCGACGCGGTGAACGAATTCGATCCGCTGTTCGAGGAGATCTACGACTACTGCAAGTCGATGGAGCTGGACGTCGACACGCTGATCCACGAGGTCGGCGCCGGCCAGATGGAGATCAACTTCCTGCACGGCGATCCGCTTGAACTGGCCGACCAGACCTTCTACTTCAAGCGCACGCTGCGCGAGACCGCGCTGCGTCACCAGATGTACGCGACCTTCATGGCCAAGCCGATGCAGGGCGAGCCGGGCAGCGCGATGCACATTCACCAGAGCCTGCTCGACGCCAAGACCGGCCGCAACATCTTCAGCAATCCCGACGGCTCGGCCTCCAGCATCTTCAACCACTACCTGGCAGGCCTGCAGAAGTACATGCCGGCCGCGATGTCGCTGGTGGCGCCCTACGTGAACTCGTACCGGCGCATCGTGCGGCACGGGGCCGCGCCGATCAACATCCAGTGGGGTCACGACAACCGCACGGTGGGATTTCGAATCCCCGGCTCGACCCCGGAGCACCGGCGCGTGGAAAACCGCGTGATCGGGGCCGACGCCAATCCGTACCTGGCGATCGCCGCCACGCTCGCCTGCGGCTGGCTCGGGATCACCGAGCGGCTGGAACCGACGCCCGAAAGCACCGGCAGCGCCTACTCGCTCGATTACGAATTGCCGCGCAGCCTGTCGGAGGCGCTGAGCGAATTGCGCGGCTGCGCCGCCTTCCACAAGGTGCTGGGAAAGCCGTTCGTCGACGTGTACCTGGCGGTCAAGGAGCTCGAGTACGCCGAATTCATGAAGGTGATCAGCCCGTGGGAGCGCGAGCACCTGCTGCTGCACGTCTGACCGGAGATTGCGCATGCACGCCAAGATCGATCCCGCTTCGGTTTCCGGTGCGACGGCGGCGCCGCGCTACGACACGCGCGCGCTGCAGGCGGCCGACAGCGCGCACTACCTGCATCCGGCCACGGACCACCGGCTGCTCGCCGAGACCGGCGCCCGCATCATCGTGCGGGGCGAGGGCATCTATATCTGGGACTCCGAGGGCCATCGGATCCTGGACGGGATGTCCGGCCTGTGGTGCGTGAACGTCGGCTACGGCCGCCGTGAGCTGGCCGATGCGGCCTACCGGCAGCTGGTGACGCTGCCGTTCTACAACAGCTTCTTCAACACCTCCAACGTGCCGGCGATCACGCTGGCGGCCACGCTGGCGCGCCTGTCGCCGCCCCAGTTCGATCACGTCTTCTTCACCGGGTCCGGTTCCGAGAGCGCCGACACGGTGGTGCGGATGGTGCGCCGCTACTGGGACCTGCAAGGTCAGCCCCAGCGCAAGGTGATCATCAGCCGGCGCAACGCCTACCACGGCAGCACGATGGCCGGGGCCTCGCTCGGCGGGATGGAGGCGATGCACGCGCAGGGCGACCTGCCGATCCCCAACATCACGCACATCGAGCAGCCCTACCACTTCGACAACGGGGCCGGCCTGCCGGTCGACGAGTACGGGCTGCTGGCGGCGCGCCGCCTCGAGGAAAAGATCCAGGAGCTGGGCCCCGAGCGCGTCGCCGCCTTCATCGGCGAACCGGTGCAGGGCGCCGGCGGCGTGATCATTCCGCCGGCGACCTACTGGCCCGAAATCCAGCGCATCTGCGACCGGCACGGAATCCTTCTGGTATCGGACGAGGTGATCTGCGGTTTCGGCCGCCTGGGCCACTGGTTCGGCTGCGAGCGGATGGGATCGCGACCTGACCTGATCACGTTCGCCAAGGGCGTCACGTCGGGCTACGTGCCGATGGGCGGGGTGCTGGTGGGCGAGCGCGTGGCCAGCGCCTTGATCGGCAAGGGCGAGGAATTCACGCACGGCTTCACCTACAGCGGCCACCCGGTGGCCTGTGCGGTGGCCAACGAGAACATCGCGATCATCGAGCGCGAGCAGCTGGTGCCGCGGGTGCGCGACGACATCGGGCCGTACCTGAAGCAGCACTTCGAAGCGCTGCGGGACCATCCGCTGGTCGGTCAGGCCGAAGCCTGCGGCCTGATGGCCGCCCTGGTGCTGGTGAAGAGCAAGCGGCCGCTGGAACGGTTCGACGAGAGCCTGAAGGTCGGGATGGTGTGCCGCGGCCACATGTTCGGCAACGGCGTCGTGATGCGGGCGGTGGGCGAGCGGATGATCATCGCGCCGCCGCTGGTGATCACGCGTCCTCAGATCGACGAGATGATCGGCCTGATCCGCCGCTGCCTGGACCTGACGCTCAAGGATGTGAAGGCGCGCGGCTGGGTTTGAGCTCGACCGTCCGCCTCACGGGTGATAGGCCAGACCGAGCGTGAGTTCCGCCGCCCGGTAGTTCATCTTCTGCCAGGTTCCGGCAACCTCGACCGCTCCCGCCCGGCCAGCCGAGAAACCGACCGACGGCTCCAGGCTCCAGCGCGCCTGGTCGCCGAAATTGAAGTCGCGGCCAACCGCGAACTGAAATCCGGGACCCCATCCGTTCGTCTCGCCCGGCAGGCTGCTGAAGAACTTGGCAGAGCCGGCCGCGCCTTCGACGAACCAGCTGCGCTCCTGCAGCGGGTACAGCCGCAAGAACGCAGCCAGCAGCCCGATGCCGGGACCCCTGTTCGGGCTGCCACCGACGTAGATACCGTCGATGTAAAGGGGCCCGCTCGTATCCGCATTGTTGCCGTCGACCAACAGGCCTGCAACCAGGTGTGGGCCGAGCGTGTGGCCCACGCGCAGATGCAGCGCGAAGTTGCCATGCACCCGGCCCGCCGTAACGCCGGGCGAACGCGAGACACGGGAGGCGCCCAGACCGACCTCGCCCCACCAGCCGCTCCACTGCAGGTCCGGATCCGACTCCGTGGCGGCATCGGCCCGGGCCGGCGCCGATGGGAGCAGACACACGGCGGCGGCGGCGAATTGGAACCAAAGAGGGGCGGGGGTGAGGGCGCGACGACTATTCATGCAGCGCCCCCCACTCGGTGCACGTCATCTCGTAAACCGCCAGATCGAAGTCGTACCATCGCTCGACGGCGCGATACCGCATGCCGAGTTTCTTCATCAGGGAGGACGACGCAGTGTTCTCGGGGTCGCACACCGCGCACAGCAACGGGGCCTCGACCGTCTCAAACGCGAACGACGCCATGCGCTCGGCCGCCTCATACGCGAGCCCCTGCCGCCAGCGGTCGCGCCGCACGCGCCAGCCGATTTCGTGAGGGTTGGCCGCATCCTTTCCGAGATGCTGAATGCAGCCGGTGCCGACGATTTCGCCGCTTGTCAGCTCGATGAAACTCCACCAGGAGTAGCCCCATTCCGCCCAGCGCGCCTTGACCCGCTCGATCACCGCCAGCGTTTCCTCGCGCGTGTCCGGTCGGCCGGTGATGTAACGCATGACCTCGGGATCGGAGTTGATTGCGTAAATACCCTCGAGATGGGCATCGCTGAAGGGCTCGAGCCGGAGCCTGGCTGTGGTGAGCACGGTCATCGGGGCGACGCTACCGGCAGTTCCCTCGCGACGCAACCGGTCGCGGACGAGGAGAGGATTCGCGTCCGCTCGGGTAAATTGGACTCGTCGACCGATCCGCGCCAAGCGCCCCGTGCCCTCGCCCTCCGTTCTTTTTGCGTGGTTGTTTTTCGGCGTGATCGGATTCGCCGCATTCACCTACGGGCGCAAGCGTGGCCAGTGGCGGCAAATGGCCGTCGGCCTCGCACTGATGGTGTTCCCGTATTTCGTCGCCCAGACCTGGCTGCTCTATGCGATCGGCCTTGCTCTGTGCGGCGCGCTGTATTTCTGGCGCGACTAGGAACTCGAGCGCACTCGCCAGCCGAGGCTACCGTTCGCGGGGCAAACCCACTGCACGTTCGGCGCGCCCTCACCCCCTCCCCTCTCCGCTGCGCGGGCGAGGGGCGATCGGACAACGGCTGGCGATGGCGTCCTCAGTTGTTCCAGACCTCGAACTTGAAGGCACGTCGGCATTTCGTGCAATGCCAGATTGCGAACGTGTCTTGCCTCACGGTCGGGACTGTATCGAAATCATGATCGCAACGGGCATCGCCATCGCTTTCCCGAACCGAATGCGCGCGGTAGACGCCGCAATCGAGCCGGATCTTCCGCGGCTGATTCGACCGCTGGTCGAGAAATCTTTGAGTCAGAGTCCGGTCCACAGTTGCACCGCCAGAGCCACTATGCGCTCGTTGCAGCTTCCTGCTCAGGAGGATCTTTCCCACTCTCGCAGGGGTCGGCCTGCCCGAAATTAACGTTTGCGCCAGACGCTGGCCAGCCACGGTTGCTGTTCGCGGGGCAGTCCCGGCGGCCGGTAGTAGTGCTCGAGTTCCACGAATCCCGCATCGGTCAGATGGCGGCGCCAGGTCCCGAGGTCCAGATACGCGCCATAGCGGCCGCGGTTCCAGCCCTCCTCGTTGCTGCCGTGCGGATTCGAACTGAACAGGACGCCGCCGGATTTCAATGCCGCCTGCAACTGGCGCAGCACGCGCGGCAGCTCCTGGGTCGGCACGTGAAACAGCGAAGCGTTGGCGAATATGCCGTCGAAGCCCTGCTGCGGCAGATCGAGCTTCAGGAAGTCCTGCAGCCAGACCTCGCAGCCGGAGTCGGCGCGCGCCATGGCGGCAAAGGAGGCGGCACCCTCCAGTCCGATCGCCGTGTGGCCCAGGCGGGTGAACGTGGTGAGGTCGCGCCCCGGTCCGCAGCCAAGATCGAGGATCGTGAAGGGCGGCTCGCCCTGGATGTGGCGCAGCAGCGCATCGATGTTCTGGCGCACGTCGTGATCGCGCGTGCCGGCGCGGAACTCCTCGGCGCGCTGCTCGTAGTGCGCGAGCGTCGTGGCGACGAGCTGGTCCAGGTCGTGGGGATCGAGGATTCTTTCCGGCATCAGAAGGTTCCGAGTCGAGCGCCTTCACCCCCTCCCCTCTCCCGCTGCGCGGGCGAGGGGCGATCGGGCGCCGCCGACTCGATCGCGCACCTCACCCGATCAAGTCGCGCATCCGGTACCACGCCATCGCCAGGACCAGCAGCGGCGTTCTTAGCCACGGCCCTCCGGGGAACGGCCGGTGCTTGATTGCGGCGAACAGATCAAAACGGGACGCCGTGCCGGTGATCGCCTCGGCGAGCATGCGCCCGGCCATTCCGGCCAGGGCCAGTCCATGACCGGAGAAGCCCTGAAGATAATAGACGTTGGCTGCCACGCGCCCGAAATCGGGGGCGCGGTTCATCGTGATGTCGACGTATCCGCCCCAGGCGAATTCGACCGGAACGTCGGCCAGCTGGGGAAACACGCCCACCATCCGGCGCCGCATCGCCTCGGGCAGGTTGCGCGGCGCGATCGTGCTGTAGCTGACGCGACCGCCGAAGATCATCCGGTGATCGCGCGAGAGCCGAAAATAGTCGAGCACCCACTGCGTGTCGGACACCGCGGAGCCGCGCGGAAGCAGTTGCGAAGCGCGCTCAGCGCCGAGCGGCCGGCTGGCGGCGATGAACGTGCCCACCGGCATGATGCGCGCCGCCAGCTGCGGCATCAGTTCCCCCAGGTACACGTTGCCGGCCAGCAGCACGTGCGAGCAGTGCACGCTGCCCTCGGGCGTGCGCACCTCGGCCAGGCGCCCCGGCCGCACCTCGACGGCGCGGCTGCCCTCGAAGATCTTCACGCCCAGGCTCGCGGCGGCGCGCGCCATCGCGCGCGTGTACTTCAGCGGATGCAGGTGCCCGCTGCCCGAATCGAAGGCGCCGGCCCGATAGCGCGGGCTGGCGATCCACTGGAGCAGCTCGCCCCGGTCGATCAGGCGCATGCGCTCGTATCCGTAGTCGCGCGCGAGCGTCTCGACCCACTGCGCGAGTTCGCCGGCCCGCCGCGGCGTGACCGCCGCCGCGACGAATCCGTCCTGCCACTCGCAGTCGATGTCGAAGCGCCGGCAGCGCTGATGGATCAGGTCGACCGCCTCGACCGTCGTGTCCCACACGCGACGGGCCGCGTCGCGACCGAGCTGGCGTTCGATCACCTGCATGTCGCAAGCCAGTCCCACCAGCGCCTGGCCGCCGTTGCGTCCCGAGGCGCCCCAGCCGACCTGCCGGGCCTCCAGCAGCGCGACCGTGAAACCGGCGTCGGCCAGGTCGATGGCCGCCGACAGGCCCGCCAGGCCCGCGCCGACGATGCACACCTCGCAGGCGATATTCGTCTGCAGCGCAGCGTAGCGATCGTTTCGCGGCGCGCTGGCTTCGTAGTACGAATGGGTTGCGAGCGGGTCCTCGGAACTGAGCACGGTCGCCGGTTAACTGCCGGTTGACATCGGAGCGGCAGTCTATCCGCCCCGGCGGGCGAACCGCAGCCGGCTTAGAATAGGGGGCTTTCCGGTCCCATCGAGATTCCAAAGTGGTACTAGGGAATGGATCCGATGTGACGCAGACTCATTTCCGATACAGTCTCGTGTCAGGCGCTTCTTGCGGTTCATGGCCATCGACGAACATCTATCCGGCGTGAGCGCGGCACCCGCGCGCATGCCCTTCGTGCTGATTCCCTGCGACAACCGGCTGCTCGGCGGCCACCCCTTCTATGCCCTGGGGCGCAAGTACGCCGATGCCGTGCGCGATGCCGCCGGCTGCCATCCACTGCTGCTGCCGAGCGGCCCCGCGCCCGAGCTGAACGCCTACGTGGAGCTGGCCGACGGCGTGCTGCTGCCCGGATCGCCTGCTAACGTACACCCGATGCATTTCGGCCAGGCCGTGCACGACCCGGAGCTGCCGCTCGATCAGGAACGCGACAGCGTGACGCTGCCGCTGGTGCGGCTGGCGGTGCAGCGCGGCCTGCCCCTGTTCGCGATCTGCCGCGGCCTGCAGGAGATCAACGTCGCTTTGGGCGGTTCGCTGCTGCAGGCGGTGCACGAAGAGCCGGGCCGCTTCGACCACCGGGCTGATCCGGACCTCGACCTCGCCGAGCAGTACGGGCCGTCGCACCCGGTCGACATCGCCGCCGGCGGCGAGCTGGATCGCATCCTGGGAGCGCGCCCGCTTCAGGTCAACTCGCTGCACGGCCAGGCGATCGACCGCCTCGCCCCGGGCCTGCGGGTCGAGGCGCGCGCGCCGGACGGCACGGTGGAGGCGGTTCACATCAGCGCCCACCCGGGCTTTGCGCTGGCCGTGCAGTGGCACCCCGAATGGAAGGTGCTCGAGAATGCGGCCTCCACGCAGCTGTTCCGTGCCTTCGGGGACGCCTGCCGCCAGGCGCAAGCGCGCCGGCTGGCCGGCCGATCCGCGGCCGGCCTGTCGCGCGCCGCCTGACCGATCATGGCGCTGCGTGCCGAATTCTCATTGGCGGACCTGGAGCCGTTCTTCGACGAGAACCAGGTCGACGAAGTCGAGTGCCTGGTCCCCGACCTGACCGGGGTGGCCCGCGGCAAGATCCTGCCGCGCGCCAAGTTCACGCAGGACCGCGGCATGCGGCTGGCCGAGTCGGTGCTGGCGATGACGGTCACGGGCGAAGCGCCCGACACCGACGAATACGACGCCATCATCTCGCCCAGCGATTACGACATGGAATTGCTGGCCGATCCGACCACCGTGTGCCTGGTGCCCTGGGTGCCGGCGCCGAACCGGACCGCGCAGATCATCCACGACTGCTATTTTGCCGACGGCCGCCTGGTCGATTTCGCGCCTCGCTCGGTGCTGCGGCGGGTGCGCGAGCTGTATGCGCAGGAAGGCCTGGACCCGGTGGTGGCGCCGGAGCTGGAGTTCTACCTGATCGCGCAGAACACCGATCCGGACTTTCCGCTGGTACCGCCCGTGGGCCGCAGCGGCCGTTCCGAGACCAGCCGCCAGCACTACAGCATCGACGCGGTCAACGAATTCGACCCGCTGTTCGAGGACATCTACAAGTGGTGCGAGGTGATGGGCCTGGAGCTGGACACGCTGATCCACGAGATCGGCGCCGGCCAGATGGAGGTCAATTTCCTGCACGGCGACCCGCTCGACCTGGCCGACCGCGTCTTCTACTTCAAGCGCACGCTGCGCGAGGCGGCGCTGCGCCACAAGATGTACGCGACGTTCATGGCCAAGCCGATGGCCAACGAGCCGGGCAGCGCGATGCACATCCACCAGAGCATCGTGGACCGGCGCACCGGGCGCAACATCTTCTCCAACGTCGACGGCTCCGCCTCGGACGCGTTCCGCCACTACATCGGCGGACTGCAGAAATACCTGCCGGCCGCGATGGCGTTCCTGGCCCCGTACGTGAACTCGTACCGCCGCCTGGTGCGGCATACCGCGGCGCCCATCAACATCCGCTGGGGCCGCGACAACCGCACGGTCGGCATCCGCGTACCGCGCTCGACCCCGGAGTCGCGCCGTGTCGAAAACCGAGTGATCGGCGCCGACGCCAATCCGTACGTGGCCACGGCCGTGACGCTTGCGTGCGGCTACCTGGGCATGAAGGAGCAGGTCGAACCGTCCGAGGAATCGAGCGGCAGCGCGTACAACATCTCGTACGAGCTGCCCCGCACCATGTCTGACGCGCTGGTGCGCCTCGCCAACACGCCCGAACTGGCCCAGGTGCTCGGGGAGCGCTTCACCACGATCTACCGGCTGGTCAAGGAACTGGAGTACGACGAGTTCATGCAAGTGATCAGCTCGTGGGAACGCGAGCACCTGCTGCTGCACGTGTGACCATGGGAACCGGCGATACGATGCGCGCGCGATTGCTGCTGCGGGGCGCGGCGCTGACCATTGCGCTCGTGGGTCTCATCGCCGCCGCCTGCCTGCCGGCGCGCGCCGCCGGCGACCAGTACGTGAACGTCTACAACTGGTCCGACTACATCGGCGACACCACGGTCCAGGATTTCGAGAAGGAAGCCGGCATCAAGGTCCGTTACGACACCTTCGATGCCAACGAGACCCTGTACGCGAAACTGGTGGCCGGCCACACCGGCTACGACATCGTGGTGCCGTCGTCGCACTGGGGCAAGCTGGAGCTGGAAGGCGGCCTGCTGCTGCCGCTCGACAAGAGCAAGATCACGACCTACTCGAACATCGATCCATGGGTCCTGAAGCAGCTGTCCAAGATGGACCCGGGCAACCGCTACCTGGTGCCCTGGCTGTGGGGGTTCACCACGGTCGGAATCAACGTGGACAAGGTGAAGGCGGCGCTCGGTGAGCTGCCGATGCCGCCGGACGCCTGGGACCTGGTGTTCAAGCCCGAGTACGCGAGCCGCCTCAAGTCGTGCGGCATATCTTTCCTGGACACGGCGGACGAGGTCTTTCCCGCCTCGCTGCATTACCTGGGCAAGCCGCCCTACAGCGCGAGTCCGGCCGACTACCGCGAGGCGGCCGCCGTACTGAACCGGATCCGCCCCTACGTGACGCTGTTTTCCTCGTCGGGGTACATCAACGAAATGGCCTCCGGCGCCGTGTGCGTGGCGATCGGCTGGAGCGGCGACATCGCGATCGCGGCCGCGCGCGCCCGGGAGGCCAGGAACGGCCAGAACATCCAGGTCCTGCTTCCGAAGTCCGGCGCCATCCTGTTCTTCGACACCATGGCCGTTCCGGTCGACGCGCCGGACGTCGAGAACGCCTACCGGTGGATCAGCTATGTCTACCGGCCCCCGGTGCAGGCCGGGATCATGAACAAGGCGTTCGGGGCGAGCGCCGTTCGGGCCGCCGACAAGCTGGTCCGGCCCGAGGTGCTGGCGAACCGCGCCTTGCAGCTGCGGGGCGAGGACCTGGACAAGCTGGTGCCGCCGGACGCGGTCAGCAACGACATCCGGCGGCTGCGCACGCGCCTGTATACGACATTCAAGACGGGGTTGTGAGGCCGGTGAACGCGGAACAGAACCGCGCCGGGCCGGAGGGAGATGCGCGCATGCAGCACAACGCAGCAGCAGGCGATGCGAACTTCTTGCGGGTCGAGCGCCTGAGCAAGCATTTCGACGATGTTTGCGCGGTCGACGAGGTGTCGCTGTCGATCGCGCGCGGCGAGATCTTCGCGCTGCTCGGTTCCTCCGGCTGCGGCAAATCGACGCTGCTGCGGATGCTGGCCGGTTTCGAAACGCCCAGCTCCGGCAGCATCAAGCTGGAAGGCGCCGAGATCTCGGCGTTGCGTCCGTACGAGCGGCCGATCAACATGATGTTCCAGTCCTACGCGCTGTTCCCGCACCTGACGGTGACCGAGAACATCGCCTTCGGCCTGAAGCGCCACAACTGGCCGCGCGCCCGGATCGGCGAGCAGGTCGACCGCATGCTGGCGCTGGTGCAGCTCAAGCCCTACGCGCGCCGCAAACCCCACCAGCTCTCGGGCGGCCAGCAGCAGCGGGTCGCGCTGGCCAGGAGCCTGGCGCTGGAACCCAAGCTGCTGTTGCTGGACGAGCCGCTGGCAGCGCTGGACCGCAAGCTGCGCGAGCAGACCCAGTTCGAGCTGCACAACATCATCAAGAAGGTCGGAGTCACGTGCGTGATGGTCACGCACGACCAGGAGGAGGCCATGACGATGGCCGACCGCATGGCGGTGATGGGCAGCGGGCAGGTGCTGCAGGTGGGCCGTCCCAACGAGATCTACGAGACCCCGTGCTGCCGGTTCGTGGCCGACTTCATCGGCAACGTGAACCTGTTCGACGGCACGCTCGAGGAAGACGAGGCCGATCATTGCGTGATCGCCACGCCGCACGCCCGCTTCTACATCGGGCACGGGATCACCGGCGTGCTGGGGCAGGCGGTGAGCGTCGCGCTGCGCCCGGAGAAGATCGAGCTGCAGCTGCAGGCGCCCGCCGACACCAGCACCAACTGCATGCACGGCCGCATTGCCGAGCGGGCCTACTTCGGGGCCTCCTCGCTGTACCGGATCCAGCTCGACACGGGCCTGCGACTGCTGGTGTCGGTTCCCAACACCGAGCGCCACGGCGGGCTGATACCGGTCGGGTCGGAGGTGTATGCGACCTGCGCGGCGGACTCGATGGTGGTTTTGACTCAATGAGGCTTTCGCGCGCCCTCGCCCCCTCCCCTCTCCCACTGCGCGGGCGAGGGGCGACCGGGCGCCTCCATCATCGGCAGAGGAACGCTTGCGTAGGAAATAGAGATGCTCGATCGCCCCTCGCCCGCGCAGCGGGAGAGGGGAGGGGGTGAGGGCGATGGGAGCGAGCAAGCCGCGTCTGCCCAGCGCCCGGGGCCGCCACTTCGTCATCGGCGTGCCCTACCTGTTCCTGGTGCTGTTCTTCTCGCTGCCGTTCCTGGTCGTGCTCCGGATCAGCGTGTCGGACGCGATCGGCGTGCGCTTCCAGGACCTGCTGACCTGGGACGACGGGGCGCTCACGCTGCGGCTGAAATTCACCGACTACCTGTTCCTGGCCACCGACCCGGTCTACATCGTCACCTACTTGAGGTCGATCGGGTACGCGGCGCTGAACACGGTGATCTGCCTGGCGATCGGCTACCCGTTCGCCTACTTCATGGCGCGCTCCCCGGCCACCTGGCGGCCGGCGCTGCTGATGCTGGTGTCGCTGCCGTTCTGGACCTCGTACCTGCTGCGCGTGTACGCCTGGAAGGGGCTGCTGGACGACAACGGCATCGTGAACAACCTGCTGCTGTGGCTGCACCTGATCGACTCGCCGATCAAGATGATGCACACCGCGCTCTCGATGATGGTCGGCATGGTGTACACCTACCTGCCGTTCATGATCCTGCCCGTGTACGCCAACCTGGTGAAAATGGACGTGCGCCTGCTGGAAGCGGCCGCCGACCTGGGTTCGAAGCCGCTGCGCACGTTCTGGCTGGTGACGGTGCCGTTGTCGATGCCCGGGATCATCGCCGGCTCGATGCTGGTGCTGATTCCCTCGATCGGCGAGTACGTGATTCCGGAGCTGCTGGGCGGCCCCTCCACCCTGATGATCGGCCAGGTGCTGTGGGACGAGTTCTTCAAGAACATCGACTGGTCGATGGCCTCGGCGGTTGCGGTGTCGATGGTCGTGCTGATCCTGATTCCGCTGGCCGTGTTCAACCACTACCAGACCCGCGGGGTCGGCCGGGGCGGCGTCGCATGAACAGCGCCGTCGGCCGCGCGTGGCTCGCCTTCGGCTACGCGTTCCTGTACATCCCGATCGCCACGCTGATCGCGTTCTCGTTCAACGCATCGAAGATGGTGACGCTGTGGGGCGGTTTTTCGCTTCACTGGTACCGCGAGCTCCTGAACGACACCGAGGTGATCAACGGCTTCGTGACGTCGCTGAAGATCGCGCTGATGACGGCCAGCGCCTCGATCGTGCTGGGCACGCTGGCCGCCTTCGCGCTGGTGCGCTACCGGCAGTTCTTCGGGCGAACCGTCTTCATCGCGCACATCAACGCGCCGCTGGTCGTGCCCGAGGTGATCACCGGTCTTTCGCTGCTGCTCTTCTACGTGGCGTGCGAGCGGCTGTTCGGCCTGTTCAGCCACCGCGGCATCGTGACCATCTGGATCGGCCATACTTCGATCTGCACCTGCTACGCGGCGGTGGTGGTCCAATCCCGACTCCTCGCCATGGACAAATCCCTGGAGGAGGCGGCGATGAACCTGGGCTGCCGTCCGTTCCAGGTGTTCGTGCTGGTGACGCTGCCGCAGATCGTGCAGTCGCTGGTCTCGGCCTGGCTGCTGACGTTCACCATTTCGCTGGACGACGTGGTGACCAGCTCGTTTCTGAACGGGCCCGGCGTGAGTACGCTGCCGATGGTGATCTTCGCGCGGGCGCGGCTGGGACTGAATCCGACCGTGAACGCGGTGGCCACTTTGTCGGTGGCGGTCGTCTCGATCGGGGTGTTGACAGGGTCGCTGTGGATGGCGCGCAATGAGCGCCGGCGCGCCGAGGAGCAGGCGGCGGCCTACCGCGAGGGCATGGTGGCGTTGCAGGGGCGAATCCCCGATGCGAGGGCGTAAATGAAGATGAACGAACAATTGGACTGGCACGCACGGGCCGCGGCGGCGCGGCCCGACGGACGCGCGCTGATCGACGGCCAGCGCGTGGCGGCCGCCGACGGCCAGACCTTCGCTCGCGTGTCGCCGATCGACGGGCGCACGCTGACGCAGGCCGCGCGCGGCCAGGGTCCCGACATCGACCGCGCCGTGGCCGGCGCGCGCCGCGCGTTCGAGGACCGGCGCTGGAGCGGGCAGGCGCCGTCGGCCCGCAAGAAAACGCTGCTGAAGTTCGCCGAATTGCTGCTGGCCGCGCGCGAGGAGCTCGCGCTGCTGGAGACGCTGGACATGGGCAAGCCCGTGCAGCACAGCCTGCGCGCGGATGTGCCCGCGTCAGCCCGTTGCATCGGCTGGTACGCGGAGGCGATCGACAAGATCTACGACGAGATCGCGCCGAGCCGCGACGAGGCGCTGGCGCTGATCCGGCGCGAGCCGATGGGCGTGATCGGCGCCATCGTCCCGTGGAACTACCCGATGCTGATGGCGGCCTGGAAGATCGGCCCGGCGCTGGCCGCCGGCAACAGCGTGGTGCTGAAGCCGTCGGAGAAATCGCCGCTCACGGCGCTGCGGATGGCCGAGCTGGCGCTGCAGGCGGGTCTGCCCGAGTCGGTGCTGAACGTGGTGCCCGGCTTCGGCGCCGAGGCCGGCGAAGCGCTGGCGCTGCACATGGACGTGGACGCGATCGCGTTCACCGGCTCCACGCGCGTGGGGCGGCGCATGCTGGAGTACGCGGGGCGATCGAACCTGAAGCGGGTGTACAACGAGCTGGGCGGCAAGTCGGCCAATATCGTGTTTGCCGATTTCGGGGACCTGGCCCGCGCCGCCAGCACGGCCGCCGAAAGCATGTTCTACAATCAGGGCGAGTCGTGCAACGCCCCCTCGCGCCTGCTGGTGCAGGCTTCCATCGCCGACGATTTCGTCGCGCGCGTGGTGGCCTGCACGCCGCAGTACGCGCCGGCCGATCCGCTGGCGAACGACACCGTGATGGGTGCGCTGGTCGACCAGGGGCAGCTCGCCACCGTGCTCGGCTACATCGAGGCCGGCAACCGCGAAGGCGCCCAATGCCTGGTGGGCGGCGAGCGCGCGCGCATCGATTCGGGGGGCTTTTACGTGGCGCCGACCGTGTTCGACCGGGTCGGCAACTCGATGCGGATCGCGCGCGAGGAGATCTTCGGCCCGGTGCTGTCGGTGATCCGCTTCCAGACCGAGGAGGAGGCGGTGGCCCTGGCCAACGACACCACCTATGGGCTGCAGGCCGGCCTGTGGACCAGCGACCTGAGCCGGGCCCACCGGGTGGCCAGGAGGCTGCGCGCCGGCACGGTGCACGTGAACCAGTACGACGAGGACGACATCACGGTGCCGTTCGGCGGATACAAGCAGAGCGGAAATGGCCGCGACAAGTCGTTGCACGCGTTCGAGAAGTACACCGAACTGAAGACAACCTGGATACGGCTCGACTGAGCCGGCGACCAACATGCTGATCGGCGTACCCAAAGAGATCAAGGTTCGCGAATACCGGGTCGGCCTGACGCCGGCCAACGTGCGCGAGCTGACCGAACACGGCCACCAGGTGGTGGTGCAGGCCGGCTGCGGCCAGGGGGTCGGCCTGACCGACGCGCACTACGAAGCGGCCGGGGCCAGCGTGCTGAAAGTCGCGCAGGAGGTGTTCGCCCGGGCCGAAATGATCGTGAAGGTGAAGGAGCCGCAGCCGCCGGAGCGCAAGCTGCTGCGCCCGGGCCAGGTGCTGTTCACCTACCTGCACCTGGCGCCGGATCCCGAGCAGGCGCGCGACCTCATCGAAAGCGGCGCGGTGTGCATCGCGTACGAAACGGTCACGTCCGAGTCCGGCGGCCTGCCGCTGCTGGCGCCGATGTCCGAAGTGGCCGGGCGCATGTCGATCCAGGCCGGCGCCTACTTCCTGGAACAGGCGCACGGCGGGCTGGGCGTGCTGCTGGGGGGCGTTCCCGGGGTCGATCCGGCCAAGGTGGTGGTGCTGGGCGGCGGCGTGGTGGGCACCCACGCGGTGCACATCGCGCTCGGGATGGGCGCCGAGGTGTGGGTGCTCGACCGCAACGTCGATGCGCTGCGCGCGCTGTGGCGCCAGTTCGGCCGGCCGCTGAACACGGTGTTTTCGACACGCGCCGCCATCGAGCAGCATTGCACGACGGCCGACCTGGTGATCGGCGGCGTGCTGCTTCCCGGTGCGGCGGCGCCCAAGCTGGTCACCGCCGAGACGGTGCGCAGGATGAAGGCCGGATCGGTGATCGTCGACGTCGCGATCGATCAGGGCGGCTGCTGCGAGACCTCCCGCCCCACCACGCACGACGACCCGACCTACGTGGTGGACGGCGTGATCCACTACTGCGTCACCAACATGCCGGGCGCCGTTCCGCGCACGTCGACCTTCGCCCTGAACAACGCCACGCTGCCGTTCGTGCTGGCGCTGGCCAACAAAGGGTTTCGCCGGGCGTTGCTGGAGGACCGGCACCTGAGAAACGGGCTGAACATCGCCCACGGACAGGTGACGAACCGCGCGGTGGCCGCTGCGCTGGGATACCGGTTCGTCGACGCAAGCGAGGCGCTGCAGGCTTAACAGCAGCGCGCCCTCACCCCCGCCCCTCTCCCGCTGCGCGGGCGAGGGGCGATCGGGTGCCTCTGAGGTGACGGGTCGCTCCTCGCCCGCGCAGCGGGAGAGGGGCGGGGGTGAGGGCGCTCAGTCGGCGACGGCGTCGAGGCTGTCCGACAGAATCGTGAGGCCCTCGTCCACCACGGCATCCGGGGCGGTCAGCGGCACCAGGAACCGGATCACGTTGGCATAGATCCCGCACGAAAGAAGGACCAGCCCGCGCCGCGCCGCCTCAGAGAGCAGGCGCCGGGTGAGCTCGGCATCGGGACGGTCCGCATATCCGTCGACCAGCAGCTCGATCGCAACCATGGGTCCGAGCCCGCGCACTTCGCCGATCGCCGGCTGACGCGCCGCGATCTGCCGCAGTCCGGCCTGCAGCCGCTGCCCGAGGCGCACGCCCCGCTCCAGCAGCTTTTCCTCCTCGAACACGTCCAGCACCGCCAGCGCCGCCGCGCACGCCAGCGGGTTGCCCGCGTAAGTGCCGCCCAGGCCACCGGTGGCCGGCGCGTCCATGATGTCGCCGCGTCCGAGCACGGCGGAAATCGGAAAGCCTCCCGCCATCGACTTGGCCATCGCCACGAGATCGGGCACCACACCCGACTGCTCGATCGCAAGCCAGGTGCCGGTGCGCCCTGCCCCGCTCTGGATCTCGTCGGCAATGAACACGATTCCGTGGCGGTCGCACAGCGTGCGCAACTCGCGCAGGAACTCGAACGGGGCCACGTAAAAGCCCCCCTCGCCCTGCACCGGTTCGATGATCAGCGCCGCCACCTCGTCGGGCCCGGCGTCGCACTTCAGGATGTGGTGCAGCGATTGCAGCGCCTGGTCGATGCCGATTCCGTGCAGCGCGTTCGGGAACTGCGCGTGGAAGATGCCCGCCGGAAACGGCCCGAAACCGGCCTTGTACGGGGTGACCTTGCCGGTGAGCGCCATCGCCATGTTGGTGCGCCCGTGGAAGCCTCCGCCGAACGCGATCACCGCGTCGCGCCGGGTGTGGGCGCGCGCGATCTTGATCGCGTTCTCCACCGCCTCGGCGCCGGTCGACATGAACATCGCCTTTTTCGCGAAGTCGCCGGGCAGCAGCTTGAGCAGGCGCTCGGCCAGCTCGACGTACGGTTCATACGCCAGCAGCTGGAAGCACGTGTGGGTGTAGCGCTGCAGCTGCTGCGCGACGGCCGCCAGCACCTTCGGGTGGCAGTGGCCGGTATTCACCACGCCGATGCCGCCGGCGAAATCGATATAGCGCCGCCCTTCGACGTCCCACACCTCGCCGTTGAGCGCGTGGTCGACGAAAATCTCGTGCACCTGGCCCACGCCGCGCGCGATCACCGCGCGCCGGCGGCCCATCAGGGCGGCATTGCTCAGACTGGCTTCCCGCTTCATCGGGCCCGATCCATCACGCAGCGGCAGCGCCCCGCATATGCAACAGCCACAGGCGCGCCAGGTCGGCGGTGCCGTCGTTGCCGCGCGCGCTCTGCAGCAGCTGCACGGCCCTGGCTTTCTGTCCGGCCTGGGCGTAGGCGAGCGCCAGGTGCAGCTTCGCATCCTCGGCGTGCTTCAACGGCCCCTGCCGGATACCCTTCTCCATCAGCGCCAGACCGGCGTCGGTCTTCCCGTTCAGCACGAAGTTGTAGCCGATGGCGACCAGCGCATCGCCGTCCTTGGCGCCGGCCGCCTCGGTTTCGCCCTGCGCGATCGCGGCCGCGTCCTGGGAGGCCTGTCGGTTGGCCAGGTCGCGCAGCCGGTTCTGCCGTTCCGCCTCGGGCCCCTTGCCCAGCACGCCGGCGGCGTAGCCCTGGTCCAGCACCCTCTTGGCTTCGATCGGAAAACCGGCCTGCAAAGCGAGCTGCGCCATCTCCATGTAATCGGCCGCCTTCACGAGGTTGCCGGTGGCCAGCTGCAGCCGCAGCACGTCCAGCTCCAGGCGCTCGGAAAATCCCGGCTTGCGCAGCATGCGCGAGATGAGGTCCGCCCAATAGGACTTCTTCGGATAGTGCGTGACCAGCTTTTCCAGCGCCAGGCTGTAGCCGGCGTTGTCGTTCATCTTCAGGTAGCAGCTCGCCAGGAACTGCAGCTTCTCCTCGGTCGGCACCCGATCGGCCTTCTCGTCGGCCTCGATCTGCTCCTTCAGCAGCTTGGCGGCGGTGGCGTTGTCCCCGCCCAGGTAATAGGCCTGGATCAGCACCTGGTGGATGCCGGGATCGCTTCCACCTTCCTTTTCGAAACGCGAGGCCCACGAGATCGCCTTCGCGTAGTCCTTGGCCTGGTAGTGCAGCTCGGCGATTGCGGCCATCACCTTCAGCTGGTTGGCGGGCGGCAGCCGCCCGGTCGCCACCACCGACTCGAGCGAGCTCATCGCCACGTCGTTGTCGCCGGCGCCCTGCGCGGCCGAACCGCGCGTCAGGTCGATCACGAACCTCTCGTAGGGAGTCAGGTTCGGTACCGCCTCGGCCTCCTTCACCTTGGCGAGCGCATCCCGGTACTTCTTGGCATCGATCAGGTCGCGCGCCGCCTGCAGCGGCTTGCCGACCTCGGGCCGCACCGTGTTTTCGGGCGGCTTGGCCGCCTCGGCCGGCTTGGGCGTTTCCTGCGCGATCGCAGTTGCAGGCGCGCCCACCGCCAGGACCGCAGCCAGCGCAGCCGCAATCGTCAGATTTCGGAACATCGTTCGCGGCTCCACGCGTTCACTGTATGAACTGCTCGTTACCCACCAGGCCGATCTTGGTCACGCCGAGCTTCTGGGCCGAGGACATCACCTCGGCCACGTACTTGTACGTGGCCAGCTTGTTCGGCCGCAGGTGCAGCTCGGGCTGATCGGGCTGCGCGGCCACGTCCCTGAGCTTCGCCTCCAGCGCCGCCCGGTCCAGCAGCGGCTGGCCGTCCCAGTAGATGGTGCCGTCGAAGTCCACATCGACCTGGACCACGACCGGCGGATGCGGCGGCGGGGGCGGTGTGCCGACCGGCATGTTCAGGTTCACCGAGTGCAGCTGGATCGGGATCGTGATGATCAGCATGACCAGCAGCACCAGCATCACGTCGATCAGCGGCGTGGTGTTGATGTCGATCATCACGTCCGGCTCGCTGCCAGGGCCAGGACCCACGTTCATCGCCATGGCGAGCCTCCTAGCCGCCCGCCGTGTTGACCGGCGGCTCGATGATGAAGTTGACCTTGACGATGCCGGCCCGCTGGCAGTCGAACACCACCCGCCCGATCGGCTCGTAGCGCACGTTCAGGTCGCCGCGGATATGCACCTCGGGCTGCGGATCCAGCACCGACTTCTCTTTCAGGCGCTTGACCAGCTGATCGTTGTCGGTGATGCGCGTCGTGCCCCAGTAGACGTCGCCCTCCCGGTTCACCGAGATCGTGATGGTCTCCGGCTTGGTCTGGCGCGGCTGGTTCCTCTCCTTGGGCAGCTCCAGCGGAACGTTCTGTATCACCACCGGGATCGTGATCAGGAAGATGATCAGCAGCACCAGCATCACGTCCACCAGGGGCGTGGTGTTGATCGTGGCCACCAGTTCGTCTTCGCCCCCACCGTCCGTGGGGCCTACGTTCATCGCCACGGCCGGCCCCTAGCGCTTGGCCGAAGAGGCCGACGCCTTGGTAGCGCCCAGCAGGATCATGTGCACGTCGGATCCGAACGTGCGGACGCTCTCCATCGTGACCTTGTTGCGGCGGACCAGCCAGTTGTATCCGAGCACCGCAGGCACCGCCACCGCCAGGCCGATCGCGGTCATGATCAGCGCTTCGCCCACCGGGCCCGCCACCTTGTCGATCGAGGCCTGACCGGCGATGCCGATCGCGGTCAGGGCGTGGTAGATGCCCCACACCGTTCCGAACAGGCCGACGAAAGGCGCGGTCGAGCCGACCGTGGCCAGGAACGCCAGGCCGTCCTGCAGCCGGTTCTGGATGTTCTCCATCGCGCGCTGGACCGACATCGTCACCCACGTGTTCAGGTCGATCTGCTCCAGCAGCGCGCCCTCGTGGTGTTCGCTGGCGTTGATCCCGCTTTCGGCGATGTAGCGGAACGCGCTGCCCTCCTTCAGCAGGCCCGCTCCGTCCTTGACCGACTTGGCGGTCCAGAAATTCTTGGTCGCCTCGCGCGCCTGCTTGTTGAGCCGGAACTGCTCGTACAGCTTGGTCACCATGATGTACCAACTGCCGAACGACATCACCGCCAGGATCACGAGCACGCCGTGGGTGACCACGTCGCCGCCCTTCCACATCGCCGTGAAGCCGTACGGGTTCTCGACGACCTCCTTGCCGGCCATCGCGTCGGGCGCCGGCGGTGCGGCCGGCTCCTGCGGCTGCGCCATCGCGGCTTGCGGCGCGATCCCGACCAGGACGGCCGGTGCCATGCCGATCAGCACGGCGGCCACGACCGCTAGCGCCCCTCGCGCTCCCCTGGCCAATGTCAGTGAGAAGCTGTCGCTCGTTTTCATTCCCTTTCCTCCCGTCCCATCAAGTAATCCGCTCGTGGCGGACGCGTTCATGCCGCTGGTTGTGGAATTCACTCGATCTTCCAGACGTACTGGAGATCGCCCGTCATCTGCACCGGTTTGCCGTCCAGGGTGCCGGGCTTGAACTTGCACAGGCTAAGGGCCGCGCGAGCGGCCTCGTCGAGCCGCTTGTGGCCGCTCGACCGCGCGATGTCCGCCTTGATGGCGTGCCCGTCCACGTCGATCAGGAACCTGAGCGTGACCGTCCCGGTCTCCTCGGCCCGCAGCGAGGCGGGCGGGTATTCGGGCTTGGCGCACGAATGCGCCGCGTCGATCACCGGCGCCACCCGCACCGATGCGGTCGGAGCCGGCGCCGGCGTGATGGCGGCCACCGGGGGCGGAGGCGTCGAGGTGACCGCCGTGATGGTCGCCGTCGGTGGCGGCGCCACCGCGATCTGCACTTCCGGTGGCGGAATGAACGGCGGGGGCGCCGCC
>Ga0209698_10000159_pt1 | contig 70815 bp, 55 predicted proteins | sample LitLauG_LLR_2012_FD_187203 | JGI IMG/M metagenome (GOLD analysis project Ga0209698, IMG submission 187203) | Freshwater sediment microbial communities from Pennsylvania, USA - Little Laurel Run_MetaG_LLR_2012 (SPAdes) (version 2) | ecosystem: Environmental > Aquatic > Freshwater > Creek >... | reverse complement strand
TTTGCCATCTATATGCCCTTTGTCGTCTCTCTGGCGGTAGCAGGCGGGTACTGGCTGATGAGACGGTCTCTGGCGCCGGTGGACGAGATCACGAAGAGAGCGGAAGGAATCACTTCCACAAACTTAAGCGAGCGTTTGCCCGAGATCCAGACTGGGGACGAGCTGGAGCGGCTCTCGACCTCCTTGAACCGCATGATCCAGAGACTCGACGAAGCCTTCCAACACATCAACCGTTTTTCCGCCGACGCTTCTCACGAATTACGAACGCCTCTGACGATTCTGCAGTTGGAACTGGAAGGCATCGCGCAAAACCATCGCGGAGATGCCGCACTGGGAGATCAGATCGGCAGCGCTTTGGAAGAGACTCACCGCATGTCGCGGATTGTCGAGAGCCTGTTGGCGATCTCACGCCTTGACGCCGGCGAAGTGAAAATGGAAAAGATACCGATCGATCTGGGGGACCTCGTGGCCTCCACAGCTAACGAGATGACGCTATTAGCCGAAGAAAAGTCTATCCGGCTGATAACGAACGGCGCTGCTGGAGTTCAGGTAGAAGGGGACAAGACCCGGCTGCAACAGGTCGTCGTGAACCTGATCGACAACGCGATCAAGTACACACAGAGGGGAGGCACGGTCGAGATTAGCGTTAGTAAAGAGTGGGATACTGCGGTCTTTGAAATCTCCGACGACGGCCCCGGTATTCCCGCCGATTGTCTGCCGCATGTGTTTGATCGCTTCTACCGCGCCGACAAAGCCCGATCACGCGCCAGCGGAGGAGCCGGCCTCGGACTTTCCATCGTCAAGGCGATCTGTGCTGCCCACGGCGCCAATGTCAGAGTCTCAAGCCAAGAGGGGCGTGGGACCTGCTTTCGCGTGGAACTTCCATTACTCCGCCTCGTCTCCGGAAGCGCATCTACCGCCGCAGCGTGGCACTCCAAATCGGAGCCCGCAAATCTCTAATTGCTGAGCTGGAGACGCCAGCTTAGTCGATACGCTCGGCACCCACTCTATGATTGAAACGGTTTGTGAGTGCAGGCGTTTCAAATATTCCATCCGCACTTCTGAGACTCTGAGGAACCGGCTTCCTTTTCCCATGTGCACAGCAGAACGGCAGAACGCAATAGAACAATACGCATACCAATGTCCAATATCGGCCAGGTCGGTCCACTTGCGGACAGAGACCTAGCCGCCGCAACCCGTGCGAGATACGAATTGCCGAGTTTTCAATGAGATGCAAGCTCTATTTTGGCACGGAGATTGCGGATCCCCGAATTGATGGACATTCCTCGCCCAGAATTCAAGAAGCTAAAGCTACGACGCCACCGAGCATGGTTAGTGGTCACCATCATCTGCCTTGCCGCCATAGGTTTCGCAATTTCCCGGCTCAAGCCCGCCGCCCCTCAGATTGAGCGCGGCACTGTCTGGACCGATGTTGTGAAACGCGGTGACATGCTGCGGCAAGTTCGAGGTCTTGGTTCGTTGGTTCCAAGCCAGGAGTTCATTCGTCAAATTCCGGCAGATACCGAGGCCACGGTCGTTCGCATCCACATGTTGCCGGGCTCGCAAGTGAAGGCGGACACAATCTTACTAGAGATGAGCAATCCGCTAGTTACGCAGGCCGCTCTAGACGCGAGACTTCAATTGAAGGCAGTCGAGGCCGAGTACGAAAGCCTACGCGCGATCCTGGGCAGCAATCTTATGAACCAGAAAGCCAGCGCCGCCACCGTAAATGCAGACTACAGTCAGGCCAAACTCCAGGCTGACACTGACAAGGCACTTTATGACCTTGGGGTGATCTCAGGAATTGCATACAAGAACTCCAAAAGCAAAGCAGAAGAACTTACTACACGGAACAGCATTGAAAGCGAGCGGCTGGTAATCAACGAGAAAGCCATTCAGTTGCAGCTCGCTGAAGAGCAAGCAAAAGTGGACCAAGCGCGCGTTCTTGCTGAGCTCAAGCAAAAACAGCTGGACGCCTTGCAGGTGCGCGCCGGCATCGAAGGAGTTCTTGTCGACCTACCATTGCAGGTGGGACAGCACGTGTTACCCGGAACCATGCTGGCGAAAGTTGTTCAACCAGATCATCTCATTGCGGAATTGCGAGTGGGGGAAACGCAAGCGCGAGATGTGCAGATTGGCCAGCCAGCGGTGATTGACACGCACAACGGGACTGTCCAAGGCATCGTGGCGCGCGTAGATCCCGCCGTCCAGAATGGTACGGTGAGCGTTGATGTTAAATTTGCCGGTGAGTTGCCGAAAGGCGCCCGGCCCGACTTGAGCGTGGAGGGGACGATTGATCTGGAACGTCTCCATGGTGTTCTCTATGTTGGCCGGCCGGCTCTCGGACAGGAGAACAGCACGATCAAAATGTTCAAGCTCAGCCGGGACGGCAAGGAAGCGGAGCAGGTTCCCGTGCAAGTTGGGCACGCCTCCGTGGGAGCGATTCAGATTGTCGGAGGCTTACGTGAAGGGGACACTGTGATCCTTTCTGACATGTCGCGCTATGACAATATCGACCGCATTCGTCTTGACTAACCCGAAATGAGGTAGAAACTTATGGGCGAGGCAGAACAAGCGCTGATTTATATTCAGGACCTGACGAAAATTTTCTACACCGATGAGGTTGAGACTCACGCTCTCTCCGGCATCCACCTGTCAATTCGCAAAGGAGAGTATGTCGCGATATGCGGACCTTCAGGCTGCGGAAAATCCACGTTGCTATCGATCCTTGGATTGCTCGAAACCGCGACTACGGGACGCTATCGACTGAATGGGCAGTCCGTCGAAAACTTGAGCTTCTCCGACCGTTCCCGCATCCGTAATCAGGAGGTGGGGTTCATTTTCCAGAGCTTCAATTTGATTGGCGATCTTACGGTTTACGAAAATGTCGAACTGCCACTGACCTACCGCCAAAGAATGCCCTCCGCCGAGCGCAAGGAACGCGTCATGGAGTCGCTGGAGCGCGTCGGAATGGCGCACCGGGTGCGGCATTATCCATCGCAACTTTCCGGCGGCCAGCAGCAAAGAGTGGCGGTGGCGCGCGCGCTGGCCGGACATCCCTCCATCCTGCTCGCCGATGAGCCCACAGGAAATCTGGACTCGCGCAACGGTGAAGCTGTAATGGAGCTCCTCGGAGACCTCCACCGGCGCGGCGCGACGATCTGTATGGTCACCCATGACCTACGCTTTGCTAAACATGCGCAGCGCGAGATCCATCTGTTCGACGGAAAGATTGTTGCCGAAGAAGAACTGAAGAAGCTCATTCAGGAGACCAGTGCATGAGGGGCTGCTGCAATACGGTGCTTGCTGCGTTCTCGCTCATTGCTTTGGCGGGGATGTTGTATGCGCAAACTCAAGCCCCCGTCCCGCTCAAGGTGCCCCATTCGCGCAACCCACTGACTGCATATACGCCGGACGAGGTGCCTGAGCCGCGCCTCAGGAATTCTCCGCTCGTGGAGCAGCTCATTCGGGCTGGCCAGCTGCACCTTTCACTGAAAGACGCCATCCGGCTGGCCTTGGAGAATAACCTCGATATCGCCATCGCCCGATACAATCTGCCTATCGCCGACACCGACATTTTGCGGACCAAGGCGGGTGGTATCTTCCGCGGAGTCAACGCCGGGGTAGTGCAGGGAACGCCGGGCGGTGGAGTCGGCGGCTTCGCCACCGGAGGTCCGGGTGGCGGCGCTGGTGGCACGACCAGCGGTGCTGGTGGCGCAGGGGCGGGTGCCTCGGGTCTGGTTCAATCGACGCTGGGCGTCGGCACTCCGGTCTCTTCCTATGATCCCGCGATTACGGCCTCCATCGGAGCCGAGCACCAGACCACCCCCCTCGCGAACCTGCAAGTCTACGGAGCGCCGCTGCTCCAACTCAATACCGGCCAGGCGAGTTTTGGGTTCACGCAATCCTTCTCGACCGGCGCAAGCCTTCAGTTTCAGTTCAACAACGTCCGCCAGACAACGAATAGCCCTTTCTTCAATTTGTCTCCGGTGCTCAGCTCGATGTACCGGGTTTCCATTCAGCAGCCGTTGCTCGCCGGGTTCGGTTTTGGACCGAACCTTCGCTATCTGCGCATCGCCAAGAACAACAAGAAGATTTCTGACATTGCCTTCAAAGATCAGGTCATCGCAACCGTTACACAGGTAGAAAACATCTACTGGAATTTGGTGAACGCGTACGAGCAGGCACAAGTCAACGAGCGGTCGCTGCAGTTTGCACAAAACTCGCTCGAAAACGCAAAGAAGCAGCTGAAACTTGAAAGCATTCCAGCCATGGAAGTCATGCGCGCGGAAGCGGAAATTTCCAAGCGCGATCAGGACTTGACTGTGGCGCGCACCAGCCTACAACTGCAGGAACTGCTCATGAAGAATGCACTGACCAGGAACCTTGATGATCCAGTTCTCGAGAATGTAACGGTCGTGCCTGTGGATCGTCTTGAATCCATCCAAGCCGCGAGACCGCGACCTGTGAACGAACTGATTGTGCAGGCACTGAAGGATCGTGCCGAGCTCGCCGAATCCGATATCGATTTGGCCAACCGGCAGATCAGCCGCCAAGCCGCGCGCAATGCGCTACTCCCCTCTCTTTCACTTGTCGGTTTTTATGGGGGATCGGGACTTGCCGGACCTCTCAATCCTATTTTCAACATTCCAGGCGAAACCAACTCATCCACCGTTCCGACCAACTTCGCGGGAGCTCTAGAAAATGCATTTAACAATACGGCGCCTGACTATTATGTCGGGTTTAACCTGAACATCCCCATTCGTAACCGCGTAGCCAAGGCCGATCAGTACCGTTCCGAACTGGAATACCGCCAGGCACAACTGCGGCGGGAAGAACTCCGCAACCAGATCCGGATTGAAGTGCGCAATGCCGAATATGCTCTCGAACAGACAGCTTCGCGCGTGGATGCGGCGCGCAAGGCTCGCGATCTGGCACAGCGCTCGTTCGAGATCACCCAGAAAGAGCAGGAACTAGGCGCCGGTTCGACATTCCAAACTCTGACAGCCCAGCGCGATCTGGCGCTGGCGCAGCTCGATCTGGTTACGGCCATGACCCTTTATCAAAAGGCGAAAGTTGAGCTGGATCGCGCCACCGCGAACACTTTGGAAGATAATGGTGTCGACATTCAAAATGCGATCCAAGGCACGTTCAGCTCTGCGCCATAAATATGCCAACCTCGGCCAAAACGCGAGACGCGAGCATTTCGGGGGTGAACGAAGCGAACTGCCCGCGAATTCTTGCAGCCGACGACCAGAACGACATCTTGGAAGCCATTGAGCTCCTATTGAAGCCGCGCGGCTACCGAGTCGATTCCGTGCGATCTCCCGTATTGGTCCGCGAAACTTTGGCCAGCCGTTCTTACGATGCGGTTCTGATCGATCTCAACTACACTCGCGATACCACGTCGGGTCGGGAAGGGCTGGAGCTGCTCTCCGATATCGCCTCCCTCGATGCCTCGCTCCCGGTGATCGTCATGACGGCGTGGGGAAATGTAGAATTGGCCGTCGAAGCGATGCGCCGCGGCGCTCGCGATTTCATTCAAAAACCCTGGGACAACGAACGTCTGCTCTCCATCCTTCGCACGCAAGTGGAGCTCCGCCGCGCGCTGCTGGAATCGGCTCGGCTCGCGGCCGAGAATCGGCTGCTCAGCGTACAAGCACGTCCCGAGTTCATTGCCAATGCGCACTGCATGGCGCCCATTCTCGAAACCATCTCGCGGATTGCTCCATCGGATGCGAACGTCCTCATCACCGGCGAGCATGGTACAGGAAAAGAAGTCGTAGCCCGAACGGTGCACGCGCTTTCGCTCCGCGCCTCGCGACCGTTTGTCGCGGTGAACACCGGCGCACTGGCTGAGGGAGTTTTCGAAAGCGAACTATTCGGGCACGTCAAAGGCGCATTCACCGACGCGCGCACCGACCGAATCGGGCGATTCGAGCTGGCGAACGGAGGCACGATTTTTCTCGATGAGATTGGGAACGTGCCACCCCGGCAGCAGGCCAAGCTGTTGCGCGTGATCGAGTCGGGAGAGATCGAACGGGTGGGCTCCTCGCGCTGCCAGCACGTCGATGTGCGCGTAGTTTCCGCAACCAACACGGACCTGCAAGCTGCCAGCCAGGGCGGGCAGTTTCGCGAGGATCTGCTATTTCGGCTCAATACAGTCGAGATCCACCTGCCGGGGTTGCGCGAACGCCAGGAAGACATCCCGGCGCTGGCCATGCACTTTCTGGGGCAGTACACCTTGCGTTATCGCCGGCAGATCTACGCCATTGATCCAGCTGCGTTACAGGCTCTGCTTCATTACGCTTGGCCAGGAAATGTCCGCGAGCTTGAGCACACCATCGAGCGGGCCGTGCTCATGTGCCGCGGCCAGCAGATCCAAACCGAAGATCTCGGACTTGCCGTTCAGCGGCCGGCTTCACAGAACCTTGAAGAATTGAGTCTGGAGGCGGTTGAGACTATTCTGATTCGCAAAGCGCTGCAGCGCTTTCAGGGCAACGTGAGTCATGCGGCAGAAGCGCTCGGACTGAGCCGCGGCGCGTTGTACCGGCGGATGGAAAAGTATGGGCTCTAGCCCAGGCGCGACCAATCTATCCAAACGCAGCTCCCGCAAGCCACCGCGGGCCTCCTTCGAGCGCCGCATGATCCTCTTTACTCTCTTCCTGGCTGCGCCCGGTTTCCTGGCGAGCTGCTTTGTTGTATGGCTGCTGCGCTGGACGCTCGAATCGAAACTATTGTTGCTCGGCGCTGAGGTGATCGCCTGCTTGCTGATCGGCGCCGCGCTGCACGATCACATTATGCGTCCGCTGCAAACGCTGGCTAATGTGGTCGGGGCTTTGCGGGAAGAAGACTATTCCTTTCGCGCTCGCATGGCAGTTCCCAACGACGCCCTGGGCGACCTCTCTCTCGAAGTGAATACGCTCGCCGACCTGCTCGCCGAGCGCCGTACCGGAGCGATCGAAGCGGCCGCATTGCTGCGACGCGTCGTAGAAGAAGTTGACATTCCGATCCTCGCCTTCGATCCAGCCGGAAAGCTGCGTCTGGTGAACTCTGCCGCCGAAAAACTCTTGCACCAATCACCGTCCCAGTTGCTGGGCAAGCCGGCGTCCGAGCTCGGGCTGCAAGACACTCTGTTCTGCGAAAACGAGACTCCGGTGCATTTGCCTTTCAGCAGCGAAGCGCGCTGGTTGGTGCGGCGCAGTGTGTTCCGCCAACAAGGCGTCCCGCACACATTGGTCGTCCTCTCAGACGTGAGCCGCGCTTTGCGAGAGGAAGAGCGGCGCGCCTGGCAGCGGCTGATTCGCGTCATCGGTCACGAGTTGAACAACTCGCTTACGCCAATCAAATCGATCGCCGGCAGCCTGCGGATGCGGCTTTTAGAGACGAACGAGAAACCGGATCAACGCCAGGATTTTGAACGAGGCCTAAACATAATCGAGAGCCGCGCTGCTTCGTTGAATCGTTTTTTGCAAGCCTATCGGCAGTTGGCGCAAATGCCGCCGCCGGTATTTCGGGAATGTTCGATCTCAGCTCTGGTCACGCGCGTCGCCGCGTTGGAAACTCGGATCTCCCTCTATGTCATTCCAGGTCCTGATATATCTTTGATGGCCGATCCGGATCAACTCGAGCAGATGCTGATCAACTTGCTGCGCAACGCAGTCGAAGCTGTGCTTCAGTCATCACCATCAAAGAACAACGCCAACCAATCCAAGAATGGTTCTGATTCTGAGCCGCAGATTACCTTGACTTGGAAGCTCGTTAACAAGGACGCACTCGTCCTTACCCTAGAGGACAACGGCGCCGGGTTGATGAATCCGGGCAATACATTTGTTCCCTTCTACACCACCAAACCCGAAGGCAGCGGAATTGGGCTTGTTCTTTCACGTCAGATTTGCGAAGCACATGGCGGTTCGCTTGAAATCTCCAATCGAGCCGGACAATCGGGATGTGTAGCTAAGGTTGTTCTACCGAGTCGCGGCGATAGATCCCCGCACTAACTGTCTATCTCTGAGCTCGCTAGATGTGAAGTTCTCGTCCTCTACTTCCTCTTCCTAGTCCTAAGTGCTAATCAATTCGATTGCAACTAAGAGTGGATTCCGGCTTTTGTAACAACCTTCACAAAAACCAGGCTGTGCATTGATGAACGTAGTAAGCTGCCGGACACATTCAGCGCCGATTACCCGCTAATCAACCCTCATAACGAGCAATGACTGGAGGGGAAATCAACGCTAAGTGGCTCCGTGCACCTAACCGTCATTTGAAAGGAGGTGAGACGAATGCAGATGATTCTGGATCTTCAAAAACTTCCGGTACCGATGACTCCCCAGAACAAGCCAAGCAGCTGCACCAGCAGTTGGTCACAGTGCTGCTAACCGCAGTCGATAGGAGACAGTGAGATTCCAATGAACATTTTAGGGGGGCCACGGTGCTGAGAAGCTCCGTCCCCCCTTTCATCACCAGCAATCCAACAGTAATTCTTGCCAATCCAACGGACTCAGCGCTGGAGGTGCTCCTGTGTATCTAAGAGATGCTCGCCATCTGGATAAGTTCATGTACACTCTCAGCGATGCGCTATTCTATGAGCCGCTTGAGCTTCATTACGAACCCACCCAAGAGTATACCGACATCGTCGCTGAACTGTTGAAAGAGCTGGATAAGCAGTGGCTAACTACGCGAGACGGGTACTGGGTTCATATTCACCCGAAGGAGTTCGCCTTGCCAATCCAAGGGTGGAAAATTCATGTATCTGCGACAATCCGGAACGGAGCTTCAATATTGGGGAGAGCCGCACGAATCGCTCTCATCAATGACGTCCCTTTCAAATTCGCATTGGACAAGAATATTCTCTCGCTGATTAGCTCGAAGAAATGGGATCGGGGCGGGTCGGGGAAATTCATTACGATTTATCCGACCGACGTCTCTTGTTTCACAAACCTGCTCGAACAACTCTACGAAGAATTGCACGAGGAGGAAGGTCCCTACATCCTTTCTGATAGGCGATATAAGGATTGCAAGGTTTTATATTATCGATTTGGAGGGATCAAGCGGACGAGCCGGCTGGAAATAAAAGGTGAGAAGATACCAGTCTTAATCGCGCCTGATGGCGTCGCAGTTCCCGATATTCGAACCCCGTATTTTGCTCCTCCAGTCTGGGCCCCCGACCCGTTTCCAAATGAACAAGCCGCACAGGGGGAGATCACTCTGAATGCTGGCAAATACTTGGTCAAAAAAGCCTTAGGGTTTTCCAACGCGGGCGGTGTGTACCTCGCTGAGGATCGTAGTACAAGCACCGACGTAGTTATAAAGGAGGCGCGGGCCCACACTCTGATGGACCGCCGGGGGAACGACGCCATCAAACTGCTCAAGAAGGAGCAGTCAATTCTTGAGCTCCTTCGAGACACCGGCATTGCCCCCGTGCCTATAGAGTCATTCTATGATTGGGAGAATTTCTTCCTCGTCGAGGAATACGTAGATGGAGCAGATATCCGCGAGCTTATGCTTACGGAAAGCCCTCTCATGCGGGTGAATCCTTCACTTGCCGACACCAAACACTTTTACGAAATGTTCAGGAACATCTTCACGAGTTTTGCGCGAGCTGTCGAGGTGTTGCACCAGCATAGGGTCGTCTTTGGGGATCTTTCAGCGAACAACATAAAAGTAGACCCAGCACAATATACCGTCCGCCTCATCGATTTCGAGGGGTCCTACAGGATGGGCGTTGACGATCCAACCTACCTTTACACTCCGGGATTTAGAGACCCGCTAAGCATACGTAAGAACGCAATCCCTGGTCTCGAAGATGACCTCTACGGATTGGCCGCCATCATGCTTTACACCGTGTTCCCGATACATGCCCTCTCATCGCTGCGCAGCGATCTTTACACTACCGTTCTTGGAACCGTTCTCAGCGATATCGGATGGTCGCAGACGAAAATCTTCAACGTGATTAATGGACTTTCCAGCGCCGATATTACGTGTGCCCGTGCCAGCGAGCTGCTTAACGCGCCCGCGCCACTGGAGGCGCCAAGCTACGCTGATGACATTGATGCCCATTGCTGCGAAGAAATGTCCCGCGAACTTGGCGTATTCATCCTGGAGAATATGCGAACTGGCAGAAGGGACAGCCTGTTTCCTGCGGACCCATTTGTTTATCAAACGAATCCCTTAAGCGTTGGGTTTGGGGCGTGCGGAGTACTTTACGCTCTCAAGAAGTGCGACTTTGAAGTTCCTAAAGATGCGTTTGATTGGCTCGAAAGGGAACTGGATCAAGCGAGAGCTCAGGATTTGCCTCCGGGCCTTCTCACAGGAAGCTCCGGTGTTGCCTGGAGCCTTTGGGAACTAGGCTTTGAGGATCGAGCGCGTGAGTTCATGACAATCGCGAACCACAGCGAACTGGCGAAAGCTCATCACTCTTATTTTTATGGGATCGCTGGAATAGGAATGGCGAATTTATTTTTTTACTGCAGGACGAAGAACTCGGAGTACCTTGCCAACGCAAGCGGTTTGGCTGATCATCTTCTGGAAATTGCGCAAGAAAGCGATGAGGGTGTCTTCTGGGAAAACGACGACGTCGTACATCTAGGTTATGGGTACGGTCAGAGCGGCGTCGCTCTTTTTCTGCTTCGCCTTCATCAGATGTCGGGGAAAGAGAAGTTTCTATCGCGAGGAATGCGAGCTCTGGAGTTCGACTTAGCCCACGGCATCGAAATTGAGAATGGCGTAATATCTTTCCCGCGCGGCCCTTCCGATTCCACGCTTGATCCGTATATCGAAGAAGGCAGCGCGGGCATTGCCAAGGTTGCGATGAGGTATGGCCTTTGGGACAAAATGGATGCGATCTTGTTGGACGCCCACAGGAAGTACTCCTCCTATGCCGGCCTCCTCTATGGGTTAGGAGGCTTTGTCGACGCTTTGACTGATGCATTTGTGTTTTCGAGGAGACGTGACTTCCTAAAGATGGCCAGACGCCCGCTCTCTGGCATTCGGGACGTCTATCTAGTCAAGCACTCCCGTGGGGCAGCGACGCCTGGCGACGGTCTTTTGAGGATCTCGTGTGACTACGCGACCGGCATCGCTGGCGTGATGCGAGCATTGTATCGATTTGCCCATTTGGACGAGGCTGATTTTGTTCTTGACGACCAAGTCACGAGTGGTGCCTGCTTGACTGAATCGGTTGCCGCTGGGGAGCATGGTGGAAATAACCTTCTGACTTGAGCGTGGGTACAATGTTGGCGGCAGCGAACTGGGGGAAATGTCCCGTGCAAATGCCTGATAGCGCGCAAGCGGGTCCTAGCGTCCGTACCTCGCTGAGAATTTGCTTTGCACTTCTTGGACAATTTCGATTTGAGTATTTCGGTACCGTAGCAGTGTCGTCAATCTTGTCTGCAGTTGAAGGAATTGTCCATCCTCTTCTAATCAAAGCCATCTTTGACCAGGGTGTGCTTCGCACGAATTTTCATAGATTCGTCGTTCTGGCGATTGCCTATGTGACGCTCGGTCTCCTCATCAACCTCGCAGGTTCGGTTGCAGCGCTCTGGAGCAAGTCTCTTGAGAATCGCATCCTGAAAAAGCTGAGCCGGCGAATGCTGGGATCGTATTTTGAATCAGAGTACGCGACGGTACTGCACAACGGACATGGATACTTCATTAACAGAATTTACGGGGATTTGCGCGAAGGGTTGATTCCTATGCTGTGGTTGGCTCAATCGACGATCAGCTCAATCATCCTATTAACCTCCTCTTCTCTGGTTCTGATCTATTTATCCTGGAAGGCGTTTCTTATTCTTGGCGCAATCATTCCCATCTCCTCTACAGTCGGAACCGTACTGGGTCGACGCATAAGGTCGCTGACTTCGCAAGAACGCGAACAAGAAGGGGCATTCCTGGCAGTCCTAACTAAAGCGCTCGGCGCATTCCGAGTGGTAAGAGGGTTCGACCTCTTCTCGCGTACCGCGAATGCGCTTGACCTCAGGTTAGAAGATTACTTTTCCACGACCTATCAAAAGTTCAGAGTCTCACGATTATTCCAGGCCCTGAATGATACAACGATGGTAATCTCAGATTTCCTATCGATGTTCGTGGGAGCGTTGTTTGTCTTGAGAGGAGCCCTTTCGTTTGGAGCTTATCTTGCCTTCATAAACACGTTCTGGAGAGCTGTCACGACGCTGATGCAAGTCTTCAACCGCATGACTGATTTTCATGCTCTCGGCGCCATCGTTGGACGCATTGCATCATTCCTGTCGTCCTCTGCCACCGTCTACTACCTCAAAGGTGCCTCACCGTCGGTAGAAAAGGTGAGTTTTTCATATGGCAAAACGCTAGTTCTCAGCGGCTTCTCCCTGCATTTATCGCACCGAGAGAGGGTCGTATTAATCGGGCCCAATGGGTCTGGTAAAACGACGCTCGCCAATATTCTGTCTGGGTACCTGGCTCCATCACAAGGGAATGTCATTTTGCCTGAGCGGATCAGTTCCGTAACTCTGCCTATTATGTTTCCGCCGTTAAGGGTAAACGAGATGCTCTCGGACTCCAGTTTGCTGTCCGCGTTCGGAATTCACGATCAGGCCTTACTGGATGCTTTCGCGGATGAGCTATCGGCTGGCCAACAGCAGAAGCTGGCCATTGCACTGGCGCTGTCGCGCGACGCAGATCTTTATGTAATTGACGAACCCTTGGCGAATCTCGACCGGGAAAGTCGCGATGTAGTGATGGAGGGTATTCTAGACAAGACAGACGGCAAGAATCTAATAGTCATTATGCATGGTTCGGAGGAGTATCACCGCTTGTTTGACCGGGTGATACAGATAGACCGGGTGCCAGAGTTTGCGAGATTAGCCAGCGCTTAGCGATATTTGTGTGACGCTTGCAGGTTCATTCGTCGCGCAAAACAATGTAGGGATCGAGGCGCATGGCATGTCTAGCGGGGATGAATGAAGCCAGAAGCGCGACCACAACCAGAAGTAGAGCCACAGTCAGGAACGTTAGCCAATCCAGTGCCTTCACTTCAAACAACAAGCTGGATATCAGCCGTGTAGCAGCCGATGAGATAGCTAGACCGATCAATACGCCGACGACGGCAAGTCTCCCACCCTCACCGATAATTAGGCGCAGAATGCTACTCCGCTGCGCACCGAGTGCCAAACGGATGCCAATCTCCTGCATGCGGCGTGCGACCGATAGCGCAACCAGGCCGTAGACGCCGACCGCAGCTAATGCCAGAGCGACGCCAGCAAAAACTGCTGCGAGCATAAACAAGAACCGCCGCTCCGCCAGCCAACCGCCAAGCGCCTGTGCAAACGTCGAGAATTCTACTGGGATATTCGGGTCCATCGCTCGGAAAACATCGCGGACGCCAGGAGCAAAGGAGGTCGCGGCCAGCTTTGTACGCAGGACTATGGTGGGCGAAGCGCTCGCGGTAAGTCCGCGCTGTCGAACGTTGACGTAGATCATCGAACTTGGAGGCTGGTCCAAGCCGAAGGCGCGAACATCACCTACGACCCCGACGATGGTCAGTGGCTTAAGGTTCCCGTCCATATTTCCGAACTCGATTACCTGCCCCAGCGGATTTTGATTCGCCCAACGTTGTCGCGCGAGTGTGTCGCTAATCAGCGCTACATTTGGCGCATCCGGTCCATCCTGTTCATCGAACATCCGTCCGCGAACAAGCGGAACACCCAGGGTTCTGAAGTAGTTTGTGCTAACCGCACAATAGATTGCGTGTCCGGTTTGGGAGGGATTTTCCGCAAGGCGTTCGAATTGTTCGAAATCCGTCGGGGCTGGTTGGCCACTTAGGATGAGAAATGTTCCATCGGGGAACCCGTCGGCATCGGCTATCGGAAGTCCACCGGTGAGGCCCGCCGATTGAATGCCTGGGATTGCCTGCAACCGGGTCAGTGCCTCGTTCAGAAAGCTGCTTTGGCGCGCGATTTCCTGTGGAGTGAGCGCGGAAAGAGTCAGCGATGCCTCCGATTGCGGAGGTGGGAACTTCAAAATAACCAATTCTTGCCCACCGAAACCTGGATCCACCGAAATTACTCTCAGGAAACTGCGCCCGAGGAGCCCCGCGGTTGTCAGAATCACCAGGGTTACTGCGATTTCACCAATGACCAGCACGCTACGCGCCTTCTGACTCGCGCCACTATACCCCCTCGAGCTTGCTGAGAGCGCCTCGCCTAACTCATCTCCGCCAACATGCCACGCGGCAAACAACCCGAGCCCGAGCGTAGCCGCCAAACTGACCACCAAAGTAAACAGAAGAACAGACGCGTTGATTGATATCGCGTCCTGCCGCGGCAGGTCTGCGGGAAGTATGTGCGGAAGTAACTTCGCGGTCCAGGTTGCGATCAGGATTCCCAAAACCGCTCCGGCCAGAGACAGAATCAGGGCTTCCGCCAGCAACTGCTGCAGAAGCCGCCAACGACCCGCGCCCAGCGCCAAGCGGACGGCTAATTCCTTCTTTCGGGCCGACGTGCGCGCTAGTAAAAGTCCTGCGACATTTGCACACGCCACAAGAAACAACAGGATGACTGCACCAAACAAGGTTAGCACTGCGACACGAACGTCTCCCACTATCGCGTCCGCGAGGGGGAGTACAGTCGCATCCGTTAGATCCGCCTTTTTCCCATATTCTGAGTGAATCCGCTTGGCGATCTCGTCTAAGTCCGCCCGCGCCTGGCTCATTGTTACGCCGTACTTCAGCCGGCCCAAGCATTCATAGTTGTGTGCCGTGCGGCTTGGAAGCGGTGGATCTATCTCGCGAGCAATCCATAAGGCTGCTTTTTGAGGAAAGTCAAATCCGCGTGGCATTACACCCACGACAGAATACAAACTCCCATTCATCGCAAGCTGAAACTGCGACAGATCTGTTCGAGCTCCCAGGTATTTCTGCCAGTAGCCGTAGCTGACAATTACCGCACGAACCCCGTTCAGTTGCAGTTCCTCCGGAACAAACAGCCGCCCCAGAAATGGCTGCACGCGGAGAGCCGTGAAGAAATCCCGAGAAACTTCTGCACCCGTAATACGTACGGGGTCGCTCCCGCCCGCGACAGACATGGAGGAATAGCTGTATTCAGCCAGCGCCGTCAAAGTGTGATTCTGAGCCCTAAAATCCGCGAAATTCGCATCGGCTAAATCCATACGCTCGTGCCCAGGCGCGTTTTCCCACAGGGCCACGAGCTGTTGTGGCTGCGGATACGGAAGGGGCCTCAAGAGCACAGCGTCGACAACAGAATAGATCGCCGTCGATGCACCTATGCCCAGCGCCAGGGTCAAGACTGCAATCGCAGAGAACGCAGGAGATCTCGTGAGGATTCGGAAGCCATAGCGCAACTCGCGAAGTAATACCTCCATACTCCCTACCTATGGACAGTGATTGAGCCTTTACTATACTCCGAAAGAGTCAAGTTTTGTGTGGTGGAACTTGTTGAACGGCCCTCTGTACCGAGGAGATGCACAACGATCTCGACAGCGCTTGGGTTTCATGCTAGGTTCACTGGATATTCCTATGGGCGCATCAGATATCTTCACCAAGAATTGCGATTGGCTGTACTTTGCCCAGCGCACCGGCCGCGCAGGTCAGGAATGGGCGGAGAACTACCGCTGCCACCTTCCTAAGTTGGAAGTCGGGAAACGCGCTCTGGAACTTATGCGACGAGGCCAAATCGAACGAGGAGGAGAACTTCTGCAGGAGTTTATAGGACTGGTGGGTACAGCTTGCAATGAACCATCCTCAATCAAAGCGGTACTAGGCCGGTATACGCATGGAATCCAAGGTTATTACTTCTACTGCCGTGGAGAGTTTGCTAGCGCCAAAGAAGCTATGTGGCTTGCCCATGAGAACGTTGCCCGCGCCCTCTCCACCGCTGACTGGCTCCGTCTTTTGGCGGTACATTGCCAGGAGTTTCGCCTGCATATGGCCCGCATTTCACGTAACCAGAATCGGCTCCCAGAAATGCAAGCCTATATCGGAGAGGCGCGGGCTATGATGAGCGATGGGCTTCCATTGTGCGAAACCGAGGATGGACGAAAGATCTTGTGGTCCGGTTTTAAGCCGTTCTTTGACACACTTCAACCTCTAACTCCTGAAGAAACTCGTGAGGCTAACACATTACTGGACCCAAACGAGCGGGAGTATCTATTCAATCAGTTCGTTCGCAATATGCTTTCCTCAAGAGCGCGTATCAAATACGCATAAATCGGCAGTCGATGTCAGTAAGAAGAGCAGGCGTTAGACAAATCTGCAACGCCCGCTCGGCTGACTGTCTTCCCTTTATGCAAACGTGGCGACAGCTCAAAGCCCGATTGCACAACCTGACTTAGTGCGGAGTAGAGAATGTCCTTGTCTCCCCGAGGTTCGTTTCTGCGCTTCAGAGAGGGCAGGATTAGTCGTCCGTCGTCGCACATGTTCAACTTCGCCAGTGAACTCAGTGTCCGGCCTGGCCCGACCTCCAATAGAATCTGAGGATCATTTTCCAGAAGCGTGTTCATTCCTTCGGCGAACTGCACCGTATTGCGGAAATGACGAACCCAGTACGTAGGGTTTGTGGCCTCGCAGTCCGCAATCCAAAGACCTGTAACATTGGAAACGAAGCGAATTCCGGGCTTGTGCAAACGGACGTGCAGAACTGCCTGGAAAAAATCTTCGCAGACACCATCCAGAAGGGAAGAATGTGCCGGAACTGTGATTGGAATGCGCTGAGCCTGAACGCACATCGAGTTCAACTCAGCCTCAAGCCGATCAACCTCCGAGGATGGCCCTGAAACCACGCATAGACTGGGGGCGTTGACGGCGGCCAGCGAAAGGCGGTCGCCTAGTAAGCCTTTAATCGCATCGCCTGGCAGAGGCACACTGAGCATCGCGCCGAGGCCAATTGTCTCAAAGAGAGCACCGCGCAAAATGACAAGATAGATGGCGTCTTGCAAGGAGAAAACTCCCGATAAGCAGGCTGCTACATACTCTCCCAGGCTGTGTCCGATCATCGCTGCGGGCTGAACGCCAAGCGACATCCACAGCCTTGCCAAAGCGTATTCGGTAACAAAGAGAGCGAGTAGCGCCACCGACGGTCGATTCATCGCTTCACTTGAGCTTGCCTCGAACAATGCCTTGCGCACGTCGGCGGACAGATACTTGAGAGCCAAAGCAGCACAACAATCCACTTCCGCGCGAAATACGGGTTCCGAATCGTACAATTCCTTGCCCATTCCCGGGTATTGCGCTCCACCACCCGGAAACATAAACACCAGCCGCAATTGTGGAGGGACGGGACTGGCAGCACGAACGAGCGAAATAGCCGCGTTTCGGCCTCCAGGTGTATCGGCGACCAAGGAGAGTTGTGACATGGCAGGGGTCGCGGATTCGTTTTTGATCAATTGTTCCGGTGGCATCGCTGCCTCCCCGATGAAAAATGGCCCAACAGGCTCGGACTACGCAGCGATTCTCTGATGTTCTAACACTCGCTGTAAGTTCTTAAGATATAACTGCATCGTCGCGGTATGGCCGATCACGAACTTGGATACAAATCGAAACACGGCATTACGGACCTCGCCGTGTTCCGTGATTTTGAGTTGCGAACCTCGTCCTTCAGGAGTGATTTCAAATGTCCAGCTCCCGCCAAACGCAAGTCCCTCGTCAATAATCCGTCGGACTAGCCGGTGAGGCGGCTGGGCTTGCACCGTTTCGTAACTGAGCTGGCGATTTCTGCCTTCCACCTCTCTCCATACTTCCTTGCCTTGGCGATCCGGCAGCCTCTCAACTCGCCGGAGAGAGGTTCTCCATCTCGGCTGCGCTTCAAAATTAGTGATCACAGCCCATACCTCTTCAGGAGAAGCATCTAAGTAACACGCTCTTGCCGCGACGTGTTTTTCCGGAAGAAACATACCTGTCAAAAGCACGAGAAGTAACAGGATGGCGATCACGGCCGCGACTATAATAAGGATATGCATGGATCCCCCTGTTTGATAGCGGGCCCCAGTCCTGCTAGCCGGGTCCTCAGCATGGTATGGCTCGGAAGAAGACCAATGGAAGCGACTAACGTTCCCCACTCGAATACGGCCAGAAGCGCGTCCTGCAGTGCGTCAGGATGACCAGTGACTGCAACCCACTTTTTGGCACCGTTGCAAATCGTGATGGCACTGTGAAACTGAAAGCTGGGGAGATTTGCGAGCTTCAAACAACACTCCTTGAGCGTCCAGCGAATTCGAGCATCTTTCTCGCTGACGATATACGGCAACTCAAATTCAGAGAAGAAGTGCTCATTTGCTTTGCTATTCCAGACAGAATCTTCGATGTCAATCGAGGCCGCTCCCAGGCAGTAAAACAAACCTGCAGCCCAGCGGCCACTGTGGCTAATGGACACATTCCCTACTCGAGCTCCGAGGTAATAGATTTTTGGCCCGCGTCCGTCGGCGGGAGGAATGTCCAACAAACAAAACGATGTGCAAGCCCTCATGTGTTCCTTCTTCGCAGCCATAAACGCCAGCTTGGCGGCTAGGCGTCCACCGACAAACTCTGTACGCCGCTTCAGAGTGACGCAGCGCTTGCGAGCTTCTCTTTCGCTTGGACCCAGCAGGTCATCCAACGCGTCCGGTGCCTTTTCTAGTACGCGCCTGATGGCCTGCAGCGATACACGCGCGAAATAACCTAAGACTTGCATTCGATTCCCAAACGACATCGGGCTGACCGCCTCCAAATGCGGCGCAAGGATTCCACCCCTGGGCCGATTGGCCCGTCGCCTTCCCGGGGCTCGGGAGTATCCCCAACTAGCAAATGCAGCATCTCTCCTCCTGGGTAAACGCCGCCATTGGTTTGGTGAGCGGCGATATGGCAATGCAAAGGCCACTCGCCGGGATTGTTGGCTCGAAGAAGAAAGTCCACTCGCTCGCCGGGCGCCACTGGAATTGTGTCCATTTCGATTGGCTCAGGAAGCGGAATACCGTCCTTGTGAGTCACCAACATGGTGTGGCCATGAAGATGAATGGTGTGCAACTGGCCGCCGGCGTTAATAATGCGAAATCGAAGCACCTCACCGAGTTTGGCCGCGATGACTTGAGTATCAGGGAATGATTTGCCATTGATGGTGAAAAAATCCGCGTGGTAAATGTCGCGGGGATGACCAGGTTGGCCTTGTTGCGCAAACCGGCTATCCCACTCCTGAAGAAGCAGGATGATGTCCTGATCAACGGGAGGCTCTGGATTACGAGGAAAAATGATCAGCGCACCGCTCATGCCGCGGTTCAGATGCTCGTTCGTGCTGACATGGCAGTGATACCAATGAGTGCCGCTTGGACGCGCGATGTACTCGTAGGTGAACGTGCCACCCGGCGGCGCAACGTTCATCGAGTCGGGGTCGTTACCAGAATGTCCCCTGGAAGAGTGATCATGTGGAACGCCATCCATGCGCTCCGGCACAAAAAGGCCATGAGAGTGAATGGTATGGGGTTCAGAGGTACGGTTGATCAGCCTAATGCGCACCCAGTCGCCCTCGCGTGCGACTAGAGTTGGACCCGGAACGACCCCTCCATAAGCGAACACCTTGTAGTGAATGCCGTTCGCGAGCCACAATTCGGATTCTGTAACGACAATCTTGTATTGCCATATCACGCGGTCCCCCTCGCGGATCGGGCCGTTCCCTTCAAAGAGATCCGATGGAATGTCTTGCACGGGCTGGATTACATGCCCGGAGGAGGGGCGAATAGTCTTGGACTCGACAGCACCAGTCGAGACCAACAGAATAGCCAAAGAGAGCACGAAACAAATGTTGAATTGAAGCAGTCGTTGCTTGAGCACGAGCTCCTCTATTTCACGCTGGCGCCTAACTGTGCGCCGCAAGTACGAGCGCAGAATGCACACCGGAAAAGCCGTTGCTGATTTTCATTACGTGTTCGAGTTTTGTCGCGCGACCGAATTTTGGAACATAGTCGAGGTCACAGCCATCGGCGGGCCGATCCAAGTTAGCCGTGGGATAAACAAACTGATTGGCAATGCACAAGGCCTCCGCTGCCACCTCAATCGCGTTCGATGCTCCCAGGGCGTGCCCGATCATGGACTTCAACGAGGACGTTGGAACTCGATAAGCGTGCTTGCCGAGTGCGGTCTTCAGCGCGTTGGTCTCGCATATGTCATTTTGTGGAGTCGAACTCCCGTGTGCATTCACATGATCCAGATCTTCCGCAGCGATGTTTGCGTCCTTCAAGGCGAGGCGTACACATCGTGATAATGCTCCTCCATCGCACGGCAGATCGGTCATGTGGTAGGCGTTGCTAACCGAGGCGAATCCGACGATCTCGGCATAAATACGCGCATTCCGGTGCAGCGCCTGTTCTCTTTCTTCCAGAACCACAAGTGCCGCGCCCTCTCCCAATACAAAACCATCGCGGGAGGCATCGAATGGCCGGGATGCATGTTCCGCATCCCAATTGCGTTGGGTCAAAGCTCCGATTACGTCAAACGCGGCAAAGACCACTGGCGAAATTGGAGCCTCAGATGCGCCCGTTAAAGCGAGATCGACCGAGCCGTAGCGAATGAGGTCGAAGGCGGTCGCGATCGAATCCATACCCGCGGTGCAACCGGTCGAGATGGTTAATGCGGGTCCTTCGCATCCAAAGCGCAAAGCCAGTTCGTGTGTGAGGCTGTGAAACGACATCTGCCCGTGCAATGCGCCGGGAGCAAGTGCCGGATCCAATTCGCCGTCTTGATCCATAGCCATGAAGCTGGCTTCCATGGCAGTCGTGCCCCCGATTGCATTCCCTAACACAATGGCACTTCGGGTTCCGCTGAGATCATCAATACATGCATCTTCGCAGGCCAGCCGGCATGCCAGATCTCCCAGTACAAAATGTCTGCCCTCCGGAAATGGCTTGATTGGCGGGGGCAAATAGTCGTCAGGAACGAGTGCCGCAACCCGAGAACGAAGACTGTCAATGGGAAAGCTTAGAGGCAGCGCCCGAAGCGACCGGGTTCCGGTAACACCCGTCCTCGCAGCCCGCCAAAAAGAATCCCGGCCGACTCCAATGGGCGTCACGATTCCAATACCAGTAATTACCACACGCCGTTTTTTCATCTTAAGGACCCGCTTTCGGGGATGGAGGGAGATGAGCTCGCTGGAAGCCCGGAGGAAGTATCCGAGCCGCTCAGCTTGTGCAAGTAACCTACTAAGGCATCTATATCTGCATCGGTCAGTAGAGTTGCCCAAGAAGGCATCAATGAGGACTTGCCCACTGCCCCTCCTCCAAATTTGATAGCGGCAAACAGCCTTTCGTCGGTCAGTCCTGCCATTTCCTCACTACTTGTGTGATTGCGGGGGGCAACTGACATTGCTTTGGCGTTGACTCCTTTTCCGTTTCCCTCGATTCCGTGGCACTGTGCGCAGAACGTGAGATATAGCGTCCGGCCGCGCGGCAGTTTAGAACTTTGTTCGGAATACGGCGGTTCGGAGCCTGAGAGAACGGCAAGCTGACGTATGAGGATCGTTCCGGACTTCGGTTCATAAAGGTAATTCACAATTGCTTCCAGCTGTGAACCTCCCATGTTCGGTTTCGCCATTAAGCCGGAGCCCCAATACTGGGGATCGGAAATGAAGGCGCGAACCCATTCTTTTCTCAGCCGCTGGGCCGCTGTGTATAGCTCCGGCCCAGATTCGCCGCCTCGTCCCGGCTCAGCTTGATGGCAAGAGCCGCACCCTAACACTTTTTCAAATAGTAGCTTGCCCGGTATTTCGCTGACTGCGTTGGACACGGGGAGTTGATTCGGCTCCTTCTTCAGCGACAGCAGATACGCGGCGACCTGGTGTGCCTCGGTTGGGGACAGCCTGACGTGATTCGGCGTCCACCTTTCGTCGATTTGGTCGCCCTGCGGAGTTGCAACCAGGTGACGGAACGGCAGATATCCGGCCCGCCAGATTTGCGTCGGCTGATTCAGCCATTTTTCCAACCACTCGGGGACGAATTTCTCTCCGCTATTTGCCAGCGATGGGCCACCCGCATCCAGTACATCCGGAGTGGTTACCGAATGACAGGAGGCACATCCGTTCTCGAAGATTTTCTGTCCCTTCTGGCTGTCGTCCAGGTTGTCGGCCCAGCACCGGCCAGCGCTGCCGGCGAGGGCGAAACCCAGAAAAATGCAATCGCAAAGCAATCGTGCGACCGCTACGACTCGCTTTCGACAAATGCCACGGCTCGTGTCCATGCTGCGCTACCTCTCCGGACTTTGATTGGAAAACTGGCTACCCAAAAACCATGGGAAGGGAGATGTTCAAGATTGCTGAGTTTTTCGATCGCGCAAAATTCTCGTCGGCGACCGACGTAGTGTGCTTCCCATACGACAGCCGGACCGTCTGTCGCCGCCTTTTCGCAGGTGATATGGAAGGGAGGGTCAATACTCCACGCGTCCGTACCAAACAATCGCACCCCGCGGTCCGCGAGAAGGTTTACGGTTTCGGGCGCAAAACCTCGGCCATGTTCGCTGTATTCCTTGGAGCCGTAGAACCGCGCCGCTCCGGTGCGAAACAAAACAATCCAGCCCTGGTCTATGTGTATGCCGTGGAGCTCTTCGAACCGGTGGATCTCGTCCGGAGTGATGTTGTTGTGATCGGAACCTTGGTCTACGCTGAGGCACACTCCGGGCCCCCAGAACCATTCGAGCGGCAATTCATCGATGGTTCGGCTCTCGCGTTCACCACAACGGGGAGAATAGTGGAATGGAGCGTCAACATGTGTTCCTGCGTGCGTGTTGGCAAACACATGCTCACTTGCCCAGCCTAGTCCATCGGGTAGCTGCTGTTGCTCGATTCCCGAGAGTTTGGAAAGGTGACGGCCTCCGAATTCATGATCCATGTAGTCAATATCCACGGGCACTAACTCAGAACAGCCGTTCCCCAGGCATACGCTCAAATCCACCAGCTTCAGATTCTTGGAGAGAATAGAGTTCATTTGGCCGACACCTTGACCGTTGCACTGGCCTGATCGTTCCGTTCGTCGCGCACCGCATATTCACCCGGATCTTCAAAGCGATAAGAGAAGGAGTCTCCCGATCGAAGCAGTTCTGATCGTGTTTTTCCTACTACTTCAACGCGGTGAAGCTGGCTGGACAGGCTGTGACCATCCGAGGGGGGGGCGTATCTCCACGAGACTGTGTCTCCAGCGGCAATGCTGATCTGTTGAGTCGAGAAAAAGGGAGCTGCGTCGAAGATTTGGACTTCCACGATTCGAGAAGCGTTATTCGCAACGTAATCAATGGCGGCGAGCAAAGATGCCTTTGAAAAAGGCACAGATAGGTCGTCGCTATTGCTCAGGTCGGACCGGATTTGCTGTAATTTCGCTCGCGCGTCGCCTTTCGATATGTCCCGAGCCAGGCCAAGCAATGCCGCTTTTTTTTGTTGGCCTTTTTCGTCTTTCGCATCCAGACCATCGAGCATTTGCATTAACGCAATTGGACTTGGCTCATATTGAAAGGTCCTGGTCACGCTCGTTTGCAAACCGGCATGATCCACCGCACTTACATCGAGCTGATGCTGACCGGGCAAGATGGACCGCAGATCGAGGCGACCGTGAAAAGTATCCATTTCTTTGCCGTCGATCCGCAGGGAAACCTTGGAAATTCCGGAAACCCGGTCCGTTGCCTCCAGACTGAAGAGCGGAAATGCAATGCGGACCGAGGTTCCCGGTGATTCAACCTTCACGATCGGCGGAGCTACATCAAGAACGCCGAGCTTTCCCGTATACTGCTCGGAAAACCACACATTCCCCTGCGCATCAACGGCAATACCAAAGGGACGCGACGTTTTGGCATTAGGCGGAACGGATGGAGTGGGGTCAGCGCTTCCGGTAGGGATTGGATAGGTTGAAAATTCGTGGGTGCCAGGACGATAGCGTACCAGCACATTGCCGTCCAGAGCGCCAGCCCAGATGTCACCATTTGCGGCGGTCGTAATTCCTGCAGGCCGCAGTACAGTCGGGGGAAAATCTATGACCTCGATCTTTTCAGATCCGTACGGAATGTGCCCCAGTTTCCCATCCAACTTAGAAAACCAGATGTCGCCGCTTTGATCAATGCACAACCCCGCGGGTCCAGTGGTCAAACCTGTGCTCTTGTCGCCCATCTTCAATTCACGAATCTGTCCCGAAGACGGATTCAAAACCCCGATGCGGTCCGTATAGCTCTCCGTGAACCACACCTCTCCCGTTCGTGAATTGATGGCTAGTCCCGCGGGCCCGCCGCCCTTCGTTGGAGGTTCGTAGTGTTTGATTGTTCCAGTCGCAGGATCCAGGTGCCCAAGGCGGCCGGAAGCTCGTTCCGTGAACCAGATTCCGCCATCATTGCCAATGGCAAGGTTAAACGGCCAGGAGTCGTTGCCATCGATCTTGAATTCCCGTTTTTCATGGGTGCCCTGATCAAAACGGATCAATTTGTTGTCGTAGCTCGCCGCGATCCATATGGCGCCGGGATGTTGGTTGGCGACAGTTCCGACTGCAATGCCCACAGGCCGACTATCTGGGCCGAGGTCATAGCTTTTTATCGTCCCGTTGGCGAATAGAGCGAGCCTTCCCGCTTTGGCAACCGCGACCCAAACGTTGTCGTTTTCATCGATAGCCACGATTGCAGGGCCACTCCCAGGATTGCCCAACGCAAATTCCTGAATGTAGGGCGCGGCAACATTCTCGCTAGCAGCAGAACTTGCTCGGACATGACTCAAGGTTGTGCTGGCCACAATCAAACTTGTGACGAGTAATGTGAATCTGCGAATCAGCATGGCAGCGGCTCCTCCTTCTGAGCGAGTTCATGATTCAGCCAAGCGCAAGCCTCTGGCATCCAGGAATGAACGCAACTCGTGCCTACGTGCTCGGCACTATAACTGCGTACATCGATGGTGGGTCCGGCCCAGGCGATATAGGCTTCTTTGTGCTCGGCGCCGAAAAGCTCGTCGTGCTCCATGTTGTAAAACAGGAGCCGACCACGCGGTGGACCCACGCGCGAGATCTGGATTTTTTCCGCCAGCGCTTGCACCTCCACTTCGCTGTGCAAATCGAAGGCGATCGAAAACATGAGCCGCACTCGGCCATGCGCGAGTTCCTTGGTGGTCATCCATGCAGCAGGAGAGACGGCTACTCCGGCGCGAAAGCGGGGATCGCCGGATAACACACGCGCCACCAGGTGGCCTCCAAAGCTGACGCCGAATGCCCCGATGCTATGGGGCTTCAACGTAGGCTGCGTTGCGATCCAATCTGCGATGGATGGCGCCAATGCCTCCACGGCAAGATGCGGCTGCCGCGGAGTAACGAACAGCCCCGAAGGTAAGTCAAGCGAAAGTACGGACAAGCCCCGCGTCAGCAGCCAATCACCAAAGGCGTGCATTTCAACTTCACAAATAGAGTCCAAACCGTTGAACAACACGACCGCCGCGGATCGCCGTTTTCGAGCCAGCCTCAGATAACCGCCAATAAATGACTCGCCACACCGAATCCAAACCGGGCGGGCAAGGCAGGGGTCGCTCCGTACCGCCCGCAGATAAGCCGCATGCGCCATCCTTCTCATTCGAACGATCTCACGGCGGTCGTTATGACCGTTGGTCCCGAAATGGAAGCCGAGGGAGGCTGCGTGGTAGGCGCAGGCAGTCCACCTCCACGCTTCCGCCGCCCATTCCATGTCTCCGGCGAGTTCTGCCCTGCGCGCCATCTGGCGCAGTCTCCTCCAGCAGCGGCGGCAGGATTCGGTCCACGACGAATTCTGTTCGACCTCCGCCACAACTTGCTGCAGCTCGCCAAAAGGAAGGCCGCTGAAAGCTAGACGGTACGACAAAAATTGCATGCGATTCATAGTCACCGCGATTCCAGGCGGAAAATCGAGTTACGGTGTCTGCCACTGGCGAGAAACGCCGCCAATGCAAAGATGGCCGATTTTGTTGGCGAATTGTTCGCTGAACCAAATGCAGCTATCGGAATCGCGATCGAGACCTCCGACCCACGCGCCCTCGCTGGGCGTCTGGTAGTTGGCTATGATTTGATTCGTGTGCAAGTCGAATCGCATGATGGAGCTGGCAAAAACCGTGGAGACCCAGAATGCTGAGTTCGCATTGTCATAAAGAAGTTTGAAAGGGGCTGACTTGATCGGGAGTTGATATTCGGTAAATTCTTTGGTCAGCCGATCCAGCCGTGCGATTTTGTCGGAGCGCATTTCGGCGAACCAGAGATTGCCCGCGCTGTCCTCCTCAAGCGAAAGCGGCCACGCCATCCGTGTGGGGATCAGCCATCTTTCGAGGGTCCAGCTTTTTTTGTCCACATGGCCAATATGGTTTCCGACTTTCTCGGCGAACCACACTTCGTTCTTACTATCCACGAAGACAGTACGTGGCTGGGCATCGGGGTCGGGAATGTCCAGCGTTCGCCATTCCCCGGCAGGACTCATGCGCGCGATTTTGGCCGCGTCGCTGAGAGCTACCCACACGTTATGGTCATAGTCGACAGCGATTCCCACAGCGAAGGCGTCTTTGACCGGAATGTCGTATTCGGTTGCTTGGAAATTTCTGATGCGGGCAATCTTGTTTGCCGCGCGCAACGTTACCCAAATATCGCTACTGCAGGGATCTTTGGACAGGGAAGTCGGCCCAGAATCCGCAGTCGGCATGCTGACCTCGTGCAGTGTTCCGCCTTCGATATAGCCAACCTTGCTGCCAGGTGTTCCCGGAGGGAACCCTGGGCCAATGAACCCGCCTCCCATCTCGGTGAACCAGACCACATTATTTCGGTCTACTGCCACGATGCCTGGAATGGACTGCGCCGTTGGGAGTTCAAACTCGTGAATCTTGAAGTCACCCTGACTAGCAGGCGTCACGACAGAAGAGTGGGGATCTTCACCAGCGATATAAGAAAGATCGCCGCGAACTAGCAGTCCAACCTTGTTTGTGCCCTGTTCTGCGAACCAGATGTCTCCCTTGGAGTCCAGGGCCAGCCCGGCGGGATACGCTTTCTCGCCAGGAATCGGATACTCTTCAAAGGTGCGATCGGCGGGGTGAAATCTTCCAATTTGATTGGAAAAGATCTCCGAGAACCACACATCGCCTCTTCGATCGGCCACCATAAGGAACGGGCCATCGAAGTGGCCGGGCAGAGGGAATTCCTGAATCTCGCCTTTGGCCGTAATTGTGCCCAGTTTCCCCCCATTGCGTTCGGAAAACCAGACTTGACCATTGTTGTCCACCATGACACCGCAGGGTTTGGAGTCCGCCGTCGGCAGCGTGAACTGGCTGAACTTTTCTTGCGCAGGGTCGAACATTCCGATGATATTGACGTCCCGCTGCGCAATCCAAATTCTTCCCTCGCGATCCGCCGCGATTCCGGTTGACATAGTGTGGGAAACCGGGAGCGGATATTCCCGCAATCGCCCATCCGCCGGATCGATAACTCCGATCTTGTCGCCCTTGGTTTCTGTGAACCAGATTTGTCCGTTGGGAGCAACGGCAAGTGCAGTGGGCCATGCTCCGGGTGTGGGCACTGAGTAGTGATCGCTCCCGCCATTTCGTCGAAATCGAGTGATCCGGTTGGCTAAACGCTCCACGATCCAAAGGTCTCCGGCTTGATCGAATGAAATCCCCATGGGGCTGGTGCCTTTACCCCCAAGCTCCCACTCGAGCATGCTTCCGTTTTTGTCGATTCTGCCGATTCTGCTTTGAGGAGGTACATCAAGAAAGTTCTTGGCAAAGCCGCCTCCACTCTCGCTAAACCAGACATAATCTTTCGGATCAACGATCACGACGTGCGGAACAGAATCGGCGGATGGCAAGGTGTATTCGATCAGCGTGAAGGACTTGTCTTTTGAGTTCTTGAGATTGAAAACATTCGCCTTAACATCCGTCACCGAAGTTGGAGGCACAAACGTGCCCGTGTCCGCGCCTGAAGACAGCGCGCATGACATGGAACCGACAACGAAAACCACAAGGGCTGGTAAGAGGCGGCGGAAATTATGCGACGTGCTGATTGGCGGCTGCATTATGCCTGCTCCTTTGGCTCTCCAGGCTTGTTCGCAAAGCCAGGATCGTTTGTAGACTGTTGGACTTGATGACATCCTGCATGCGTTCTTCTACCTGCTCTTCTGCGGTAATCATCTTGGCGGCCGCCAGGAAATCCCGCGCGATCGGGTGGTTGACCTCGATCTCGTGCCGGCAAGTCACGGTTGTTCCGCCGGGTGTGGTCAAGAAAGTCCACGAGCCGCGATGGGCATGCAGCGCTGGCGGGGGCTCCGGCTGAATATAGGAGATGCAGTTGCCACTCCGCAGTCGAACGGACTTAAACGAGGTCTGATGGCCTCGCGTGAGCACATCCATCGTGACCACTTGCACAACACCGTCGTCATAGTGAACGCGCATAGCTCGAACGTGCGGCGCCAGCGCTGGCCAGCTTTGCAGTTCCCAAAACGCCTTGATTACTTCGGGTGCCGATGCGGAGATATCCACATCGAATTCAAATGACGTCACAAGAGTTCTCCTTTGTCGTAGTGCATGTGCGACAGCGAGTTGGCGCCCATTTGCGTGAACCAGATTGATCCGTCGCCGGCTTGCACGATTCCTGCCGGCTTCGCTTTGCGAGTTCTCATGGGAACGACTGAAAAGGCGCCAAGACCGGGATCAAAGATGTCGAGCGAGTTCCCGCCGGCGGTTCCGATGCCACCGCCGTCTGCGATCCAGATTCGCCCCATCGCATCCTTCGTCAGCCTCATCGGTTCGGAGTTTGGCACTGGGACTGAGAATTCTTTCCAGCGCCTCTGACTAATTTCAAACTGCGCCAGTTTTCCCCCTTGACTCTCGGTTACCCAGATAGCATCGTCCCCAACCAGCACTCCGGCGGGGCCGCATGCGGGCGTGGGCAACGGGAAAGTCTCAAAACGCTTGCTGCTAATATCGAAGCGAGCCAAATAGTTGCCGACCCGATTCGAAGCGGTGATCCACAACCCTCCGCGGCGATCGGCAGCAATGAGAAAGGGAGACACATCACCGCCCGGCATCGCAAACTGCTCAAACTTCTCCGAGCGTTTGTCGAAACGCGCAATGCGTCCAGCAGCCATTTCCGTGAGCCACACGTCATCCCAGCTGTCTACCGTCACTCCCGCCGGCAGCGAGTGCGGTTCTTGAAGAGCGAATTCGCGAACGGTCGAATCATGAGTATCGATGCGAGCCAGCCGATTCCCACGAAACTCAGGAACCCACAAAATGCCGTCGGAAGTCGCGGCGATACCGATCGGCATGCTAAAAGGAGTGGGAATGTCGATTTCGCGAAACTGCTTTGAGACCGAATCAAAGGCGGCGACTTTATTTCCGTAAACTTCCGGGAACCAAAGCCAGCCCTTGCCGCTCTGCAAAAGATCGCCACCCGGACCGGCACCCGGTGTTGGTACGCGGAACTCTTCTATGCTCCCTGTGTCTACCTCTTCTGCATGCAGAGATGTATCGCTCAAAGGAGTTAACCCGAGCGCAGATGCGGCCGGACTTGGCGTTCCGATTTTGGCGGCCATCGCTGGATCAAAGACTCCGATTTTGTTTCCTTTTTGCTCGGTGAACCATATGCGTCCTTTGTGATCTACGGCGATGCCCCCGGGACGGCTGTCAGGAGTGGGGATTTGATACTCGGTAATTTCTCCGCTGCGAGTGTCTAGCTTACCGACGGCGTTGCCGAACACCTCTGTGAACCAGACATTGTCGGCTTGATCTACCGCGCACTTGAAAGGAGCGGCAAACTTGGTGGGCGTGGGATACTCGACGATCTGATTTCCGGAAAGTTTTCCGATCTTATTGGCCACCATTTCGACAAAGTAGACGGTGCCATTCGACGCTTCGCACAGGCCGGCAGGGCGGGCTTTCTCGGTGGGCAACTTCACCCCGTGAAATGCCCCACTCGCCTTGTCGTAATAGCCGATTTCGTTTCCCGCCCGAGCCGTGTACCAGATCCGGTCTTTCGAATCGGCGAAAACAGCCCGAGGCTCGGAATCGTCCTCTGGCATTGGAATCTCGGTAACGTGGCCATCTTGTGTCAGCCACCCGATTCGGTTTCCGAACCGTTCGGCAAACCACACGGTGTTGCTGTTGTCCACGTCTACGCCTAGTACTTCGCCATTCTTTGTCGGCAGTACGAACTCATGAATGGCCTGCTTTCGGTCCAGGTATCCGATTCGGTTGCTGACTCTCTCGGTAAACCAGATATTTCCTGAATGATCCATGACCACAGAATCCACGCCGAGCTTGGTGCCTTGGGCTTCCGTTGCGGGAGTGGCGAATTCGACGATTCGATCCTGGCTGTCAATGTGTCCCAATTTGTTTTGGGGTGGAATGTCTTCGAATCCGTAAAACTGTCCCCCGCCTTCTGTGAACCAGATGGAGTCGTCAAAGCGGCTGACCGTGATCATTCTGGGGACGGCATTCAAAGTCGGCACCACGAGTTCTTTGAAAGCGCGCTGGTAGGGATAGTCTGGGGAACTCGTCAGACTGCCATCTTTAGCGCGCACGAATATGGTGCCGCGCATGAAGAAGTGGCGCTGACACAGATATGAGTACGTACCCGCGTGCTCGAATGTGTGCGCCCAGCTCTTGCCCACGGGAATGTCGTCGGAGTAGATCCGCAGTTCTCCATCGATAACGGCATGCGCGAGTTGCGGGCCCTCGTTATGCCAGACGACCGTGTCGCCGACATTCATCTCGACCACGCGTGGATCGAGGTAGGGCGGCCGGTCCGTCATTTCTATGGTGTGCGTCGTTGCAGCTGAAGACACGCTGCCAACGGCAAGCAACATGACCACCAGAAGCATGCCGGATTCCTTGCCAAGTCTCATCGCGCTGCTCCTATAGAACCAACGGCTGTTGGTTGACCCAGAAGTAAGTGAACTTGCGAAGTCAAGTCCGAGATGGTCTTCAACGACCTGAGATCAAGACGCTGTGCTTTTAGTCCGCATTGATTTCGCACCAGGGCTGCAAGCTCGACTACCTCGGTTGAATCCAAACCCAAGTCGGATTGCAGATCATGCACCGGCAATACGTTCTTGGTGTCGTAGCCGAGACTCTTTAGCGAAGCCAGCACAACTTCATGGATGTCTTGCGTTGTCATGACACATGTCCTCCAGAGTTTGCTAAGTTTTGGAAATCCGGTTTGGAAAACACCAGCAAGTCGGCGCATTGATGGCCCAGGCTAATAACCAGAGCGGATCGAGAGCTGGGAATCTCGGTTAGCAGCTCCCATGCTGCGACAGAGGCGATCGGGCCGCTTGCGGCCAAAGCATCCCCAAAGATTTCTGTGGTGAAGAATATTTCTGCCTGCTCTCCGAAATCAGCTCGGATGCACTTGGAAAGCTCTTCTTCCCGCGCCTCTTCAATCGGAATATTGCAAAGAACGAAATTGGGCGCCTCGACTCCGATTTGTGCGGACATCTCTGCGATTCGCTGCGTCAGCCGTTCTGCCAAACCAACAGATCGCATGTCTACAGCAAACGTGCTGTGGCCGGTAATCTGCACTTCTCCCTTTTTTCCGGCCGCCAAAAGCAGGTAGGCAGCTCCCTCCACCGTAGAATGATTACAGCCAGAGATTTGTGTAAGTGACGCAGCGACGAACGGCGTCACGGGAGCCTCCGCGCCTCCCGCTAGCAATAGCGGAGGTTGCAGCCCGGCCCGAATGCGTTCATACGCCAAGCCAATCGCCTGCGAACCCGAACAACGATCCGTGGTTACCGTTTTTGCGAATCCCATCATGCCTAGGTTGATGGAGATCTGCCCCTGCGGCGCTCCGGGAAACCAAGCCGTCGCAAGATAAGGGCTTACCGCCTCGAGACCATCGCGATGCAGCGCACGAACCTGCGGCTCGGTGAATGTCCAGCCGCCAAACATATTCCCGGAATAAATTCCGCAGTCTGACATTTCGCTGAGCTCCAGCTTGGATCGCGAGACTGCTGCCCTGGCCGCAGCTAGCGCTAACAAAGAGAATCGATCCAGCTTCCTTGCGGCTCTTGGCTCTATGCCAGCGGCCTCGCGCAACTGATGCGGGTCCAGGCATCCAGGCTGCATGCCCTCCCAAATTCGTCGTCCGTTGCGCAAGGCGCCGGCGGTGGTACCTTCCGCGTCCATCCCTGGATAAGCGACCCCGGCTGAAACAATCGATACCGCTTCGGCGCTCGTGGGGGACTGCGTCACAAGCAACCTCTGAACGTCGCAGCCGGGGCCGGAAATTGACGCTGTGGGCGTCATGAGAGCTATCTCCTCGCTACCGCTTCGGTCGTGTTAACGATGGTCTGATGATTTTGCACGTTTGCGTGAGCTGAGTAGTTGTAGCTCTGCACAACTTGGAAAATGTAGAACCGGGTCGGTATCTGCAAAGAACCGAAAAATATCTGCATTTCGGTCCTTGCATTCCGGTCGTCCCGGTGCGCCAAGAACGATTCTTCGGCGGCTTGAAAAGTTTTGAATTCTCCGTAGTTAATCGACATTGGCTCGGCGACGTTGGCGTGCGGAGTGTACGGCGTCTGCTCTTCTGGCGAGAGCGTGCGGACCTCGTCGCCGGTCTCTTCCCCGATGTATCCGGGGCTGTGCTGATTCATGGTGGCGATTTTTACGTCTTGCAGCACTTTGTCATAGCCATCGCGAAAACGTGGATACGGAATCCACAAGCCCAGATGGGCAATCTGTCCTGTTCCACCATTGGCAAACTCAGTCCCTGTGGGGGATTCAGACACGCCAGCCGGCGAGTAGGCACGCCCCAGTCGAATCACGTGTGTCTCAGGGGCACGTGAACACAAGGGACTGAGGACAGCAATCTGCTTTGCCAGACTGTCCTCGGACGTCATAACATTCTCGTAGCGCACATAGGTGGCGTATTGTGCGCTGAGATCGCTGAGATTCTTCAGCACGCGTGCGTTAATCACATCTCCCCCTGACGGTAGATGTGCCATCTGCTCGCGAACCGCCGCTTCGAATGCTTGAGACTTGCCCGGAGCAACATCCCATAAAACTACTTGGACGTATGTTCCAGGACCTGCCTCTTCGCTGTTAGCGGATGCAGTTGCTGCTGTCTTGGCGCCGCTCGACGCCTTGCTGTTTTTCGGTCCTTCCGCCATCGCTGCGGCGAGAAGGAGGGTGGTCAACAATGCAACCCACAAAACTCTGGTCCTTGGCATTCAATCCTCCATAGATGTTTATTTTCCGCGTGAGCTAAGCCCTTCACGGTTAGCGAGATTCGTAATTCTGAACAACAACTCCGGGCTGATGATCAAGCACCAAACCGGCCATCTGTCCCGTCACCGGCCGAGCCGGCTTTGCCTGCGGAGTCCGGAAGAACTCCGAGTACACCACGTATCGGTTGTGAGTTTGGTCGAGAAAAATCGACGCTCCAGCCAGGTTCGGGTCGGACTTGGCCTCGGTCAGCACTTGCTCAAGCGTTGTGCCGGCGGGGAAGAAGTCCACATTCGCGGTTTGTCCGACGTAGCCGATCTTGAGAAAGCTGACGGACATCTTCTTGCTCAGCAACTGATCAATGGAGCGACCAGCTACCGCTTCGATGTTTCGAGAAGATCCGGATTCCCATCCCCAATCGCCCAGCACGTGTTCTACGGCGCTGAGGTGCAAGGTAACGGGAGGGCCAGCAACCAGGAGCTTTGTCGCCTCCCTCCGCTGCTGTGCGACTTTCCGCGCTGTGCCACGATCGAAATACTGCGAGAGCACCAGGTAAGCGACGCCGCCACTCTCACGAGACGACGGAATCTGCAAAATGTGCTCAGTCGAGAGCAAGCCGGTTGGCGATGAGTCGAAGGACCCCGACTTAACAAGCGCATCGAGAAGCTTGTACTGCTGCCCGCTTCCCGGCACGTATACCTCCAACGATGCGTGGGGGGCTTGTAACTGCGTGTTCATTGTGTTCGTCACCACGTACGCACTACTGACTGTGACGTAAGCGGCGACGCCTAAGGCGCAAACCACTAACCCTTTAGCGATGTTCCTCCACATGAATGTTTTCTCCTCTCAGGAGCGACCATGTCGCTCGATGACTTGTGTCCCATCAAAAGGACACTGTGATCCGGATTGACGAGCTGAAACAGCCCGTACTGCATCTTGCGTGCCTGTGTGCGTGACTCCCGCACACTCATTCGCTCATCGCACGCGACAAAATTGTTATCTGAATAGCGCGCCCACACCCACGCTTGATTCGCGAACAATACAAAATCCGGCAGAAGGATGTAAGCGCCACATGGAATAGGCGCACCCGGACAAGTGGGGAAGGTAGAACTCGACGAAGCGTCGGGCACTACTAAGTATTCGATTAAGAATGGAATTATGGATTGAATCCCGAGCAGACTGGTGGCGTTACAGTTTCAGGACAGCCGGAAAATTAACATTGACAACCGAATGTTTTGACGTATACTCCGACTCCACTTTCCCCCCGGTAGGCTAGCTTCTTATGAATGGCGGTCGGGCGCAGACGGATCAGCCCTTAATTCAGAGAGAGGCTGCTGTGCGCCAAGTTGTTGGGCATCCTTCCAGTTCTTCCATCACAACGTGCGTCATCGCGGATCATTGGTTGGGGGCCACGTACGTTTCCGAACTGTTGAAATGCGACCCTTCTATCACACTCCTCACTCTCGACCATGTCGTCGAATGCATTGAGTGCCACAATCGAGCTCCCCTTTTCATTATCGACTACGGCGGCTTGCGGCTCCCTTTCAGCCAGTGTCTGATTGCGCTGCGGCGCAATTTTGCGGCCGCACGATATCTCGTTATGGGGCATGATCGCTCGCAAGAGGGCGTCATGCGAATTGTGCAGCTCGGGGTAGATGGCTTTATTACTTACCAACACGTTGCGGATGATCTGATTCGCGCCGTCCACGCTATAACCGCCGGACATGTGTGGGTTGAAGCCCGCACATTGACTCGGTTGCTCAAATCGAACGGACGAGGCCTGCTCTCCGTTGATCAGGCGGTTACTTTTCGGGAAAGCCAGATTCTCGAACTTGCAAAAGGACGGCTTACGAATAAGGAAATAGGATCTGTACTTGGAATTCAGGAGAGTACAGTCAAGTATCACTTGACGAATATTTTTTGCAAGCTCGGAGTTAGTGGGCGTGATGACCTGCTGGACAATCCCGACCCCACGGGCTGCTGGAAGAGGCTGCTTCAGCCAACACAACTTCGAGGCGTCGCGGCCGATAATACGGCTAAGTACGGCGATGCTTCCTATGGGAACCTGTGTAAGACCGGAACTTAGCCATCAGGTCCTTATGCACTCGACCTCCGGATCGATTGGAATTCGCGCCAGAGACCTCCAAAAGATCTTTGTGAGTGCCCCGTTGTTCGCCTGCAAGAATGGCGGGTGGCTGTCGGCGCGAACCCGAACTGACGCCCCGCACAAAACGGAAATCGTAGCCCTCAGTGGCGTGTCACTCGATATTCTGCCAGGGGAGATTTTCTGCTTGCTAGGACCGAACGGTGCCGGCAAGTCTACAACCTTGGGGATGCTAACAACTCGGATTCGGCCTACGTCTGGAAAGGCTTGGATCGGAGAACACGATGTCTCGCGGGAACAGGTCACCGTGAAAAGGCTGATTGGGGTGGTTAGCCAGCGGCCGCATTTCGATTCCGCACTTACAGCACGCGAAATTCTTCTCTTCCACGGCTCATATTTCGGGCTTGATCCGCAGGAACGAGCCATGCGGGCAGCGTTGTTACTAGATCGTTTTCAACTTCGAGATCGATCGGATCTCCATGTACGAGCATTCTCAGGTGGAATGTTGCAGCGACTTTCCATTGCTCGGGCTATGATGCATGACCCGCAGGTCCTGTTCTTGGATGAACCAAGCGCTGGCTTGGATCCACAAACAAGGCTGCTTCTGTGGGAGATCGTTCGCGGATATAACAGTATCGGAAAGACAATCCTGCTGAGCACGCACAACATGGAAGAGGCTGACGCGCTGGCTCACAGGATCGCCATCATCGATCACGGCCGCCAAATCGCAATCGGTAAACCCGCGGAATTGAAAAGCTCGGTACCCGGAGGATATTTGCTGCGTCTCCGCTTTCGTGCGAATGGAGTGAATTGGCTCGAAAAGGTGAAATCTCTGGAAGGAGTTCGTGAAGTGCGGTTGGCCAGCATGGGTGACGCCTCTACCGCTTGCGCCGACATCTACGCTGATCGTGGTGGCTCGCTGATTCCGGAAATCGCCAGTCTGGCAATCCGGTCCTGCATTGATTTGTCGCATGTCCACATTTCTGAACCCAGCCTGGAGAATCTCTTCCTCCATCACACCGGAAGGAGCCTGCGAGAATGAATTGGATTGCATTCTTCGCCTTGCTGGGGCGAGATTTCCATGTTGCACGGCGCAATTTCATTGTCCTTTTGCTGCAAACATCCCTCCAGCCGATGATGTTTGTATTTATCTTCGGGCGTGTAATGGTGCGCAGCGGTTACATGCCCGAAACATACAAAAGCGTCGTGCTGCCCGGCATCATGGCCATCACCATGCTGTTCACAGGCGTATGGACTGTAGCCATGCCTCTCATCGTGGAGTTCGACTCCACATATGAGATCGAGGATCGGTTGCTGGCGCCACTGGAAATTCTCGGCGTTGCGGCGGAGAAGGTGCTGGCTGGTGCGCTTCAGTCGCTGCTCACGGGAATGATGGTCATTCCAGCAGCGTGGCTGATTCTACGCCCAGCACCGCTTAGTTGGCATGCGCCTCTTTCCTTTGCGTCGGTAATGCTGCTCATCGCCTTGCTATCAGCATCCATCGGCCTGACTCTAGGATGCAGCATCAAACAGCAACACATAGGCATCATGTTCACCATGATTCTGACACCGATGGTTATCTTTGGCTGTACCTACTATCCCTGGAGTGCTCTTAGCACATATCCTCTTCTTCAGAAGGTCTTGCTGGTGAATCCCGTCGTTTATGCCAGTGAGGGCTTACGCGCGGCGCTCGTTCCGCAATTTCCACACTTATCCTTGCTGCCTGTGTTGGTAACCCTTTCGGTTTTTGACGTTCTCCTGTTATTTGTCGGGATCAGGACATTCTGCGGTAAGGCAGTAGGCTAAGCAGATGTCAGACTCTAATGATTCGAGGTCTGGCCTCGCGCAGAAATTCGTAATTCGCGGGAGCTTGCCTGGAAATACAGCGGAAACAATCCACACCATACTAAAATCGCCCACTCGGCCGCAGAGGACGGTGCATGGACTGGGTTCATCCCGAGGGCTTCTGTAGAACCTCTTGTCTAGAAATGCAGAATCGTCTCAAGAAGTGATTGTCTGGTGCGTTGTGGCGATCTGCTTCATCGCCGCAGTCCGACTCGATCTCTGACGCGAAAGACAAACTTTAGCCCGGACCATATGTCGCTTATCGCGCAGACTTTCACGTCAACCAATCCATTTTGCAGTCCGATCGTCCTTACCCGATCTCCATCAAGATCCGAATCCACCCCCGACGCTTTTTTGGGCCAAGCAGCCCATAGGCTCCCAGAAGCATTGAGTTGCTCGGCGAACCACGGAAGTTTTTCTTGCAGTTCGGAGGATGTCTTGGCAAAGAGCAAAACCAGATCAAACGGCCCTTTCCGCGCTTTCAAACACTGGGAAATAGCGGACTGAAGCTCCATTTCAACGTCGTGGGGAATCCGTTCCATAGAAATCCTGGCGCCGGGCTTGAAGCCGAGCTTCTTGGCAAGTGGTGTCCCCGAATAACCAGCCATTGAAATGATAGATTTCTTTAGATAGTCACTCGACAAGCTTCCTTGTCGTTGTTTCATTTTCTCACGCCGCTATCTTCTCGCCAAATGCTGACAAACCGCCACGAAGCCGGCCGCCGCTTTAGGCAGAACCGATGAGATTGGCGGAGTTTGCCCGGTGGTTGGAGGATTGCGATCTGGCGCGGTTGCTCTCGCGGATTTGCTCCGTGGTGAACTCTCCTCCGCAAACGCTGCAGCGCCAGCCGGAAGATGCCGCATGCGCCATTCCGGGCACTAATTTCTGATCGGTGCGCCGGGCCCGCACCAGTTCGCTGCTGCACTCCGGACACTGACGTTGAATCATAGGCTCCTATGCAACAGAGAATTGACTTGGTCACTTTCGCGAGAGTCAGTTGCCAAGGTGGATCGTACGAATCTCCTCGGCGGTGAGCCGCGAAGGATCGCAATAGCCGAACCCCTTCAGGCAGGCTGCGTAATTACGTTTGTGCTCGGTGTCGGCCAGGGCCTTGGCTTCAACAGGAGTCAGTTTTTCGTAGTTACAAGTCTCCTCGCCGTCCTTACAAGCGGAGAGGTTGCGCTGGTGTTCCGAGTAGGCTGTCTGCTTCGCTTCCAGCGGAGTAAGTTTGGAGTGGTCGCACTCGTTCCAGCCGTTGTTGCAATTCTGCGCGTTGCGCTGGTGTTCGGCGGCGGTCGTGTCCTTGGTTTGCGCCAGAGTTAACTGGGCGTGATCGCACAGTCCAGCACCATTTTCACAGTCCGAGGCATTCAGTTGGCGCCTGGCGAGGTTCACTTGCCCGGTTTCCGCTGAAGTCAGCTTGGAACGGTCGCAAGCCCCCGTCCCATCTTTGCAGGCGGCGAGATTCTGCTGTTTCTCCGTTGCCGCCATTTCACGGGCTTCCGATGGCGTCAGTTTGGACTGGTCGCAGGAGCGCATCCCGTCGTTGCAATCGGTCACATTCCGGCGGTGATCCGCCACGGCCAAAGCGATGGTTTCCGGTTGAGAGAGTTTTGCGGGATCACAGGAATCGTATCCATTCCGGCAGTTCGCAACATTGCGTACGTGAGCAGCGAGGGTTGCGTCTGCCAACTCCGCTGCGCTCAACTTGGAGCGATCACAGGATTCCCGGCCAGCCTTGCAGGCGTCCAGATTCTCCGCAAGATCCGATGACTGGGTCAACGCCACGACCGGCAAGAGACAGAGAATAAGAATAAGGCAGGTTGCTTGCACCCAATAATATTTCCGGAGAATGGCTTTCATATTGTCCGCCTTGTTAACGATCCGTCCACCAGTGACGAGAGGCCGAGTTCCACGCGTTTGTGCAACTGGCCGGAACCCGCAGGGGGATCCGGCCAGCCACAAATCCGTATCGCTGGCGGCTTCTTGTCGCAACTACTTCGTGTCTTCTTTTGCTTCGGCGATCTTGGCCTGTTGGCCCGCCTCGGACACAGCCTTCAGGAATGCGTCGGCGCTTCGCGGAGTCGCCGCTTTTCCAGAGAGGATGTTGCGGAACATCATGTGCTTGCCGTAAATCGCATGCGTGGAGTCGTTGTCCTGCTCCACTACTGCACCTTCCAACGTCAAGCCGGCAAAAACGCCCTTGGTGCGCGAGTAAGTCAGCATTTCCGTGTTCATCTTCCAATCCGTTCCGGCGGACGCATGACGCCCGACTGGGCCGGCTGCGACTGAGCCTTCACCGGTAAGTTCGAACTTGCTGGAGAGCAGATGCTGCATGCCCTGGTCGTTCATGACCAGCATGACCAGGTCTACGTCCTCGATGCCAATCTGCAATCCCCAACTTCCACCGCCAACGGAAACGAATGCAGGTGCGCTCCAGCCTTCAGGCGTGCGGCAAGTGGCCACACCGCGTCCGTGCTTGCCACCAAAAACGAAGCCACCTTTGATCAGGTCCGGCACGACGAGGATGCACTTTGCGTTGCTCAGCACTTCTTCCGGGATGCCTTTGTCAGGCGTCGCCATGATCGCGTGCAGAACCGTTACCGACCGTTGCAGGCGGTCCACGGAATCTTCGCGTGCCGAACCCGCAAACGCGAACGTGCCGAACATACCCATGGCGCCCATCAACAACAGTGACATTGTTCTTTTCATGAAAGTTTTCCTTTAGGAGCTGTGGAACTAAGAGGAGAGAGCTTCAGATAACTGACTTAGTTCAGAGGACCTGAAAGAGAGAGAAGAAGTGCTCGTCTCTGCCATCATGATCGCTCACGCAGAGCGTAATAGCTGGTCTGAATTGCTCAGTTCTCGAAACCCTGGGATCGACTCTCGCCCATGGCTGATTGAGGAATCAGGGGCAATGTGAGCAATCCTGCACAGCATCCCGGGCCCAGCCCTGTCATCGTTCAGTTGTTGGCGATGGACTTTATCAGCGGAGAATCCCGCAGAGGTGAAATCGATGGAAGAGTACCGTCCTTCTCTCCGCCGGCGGCTGGCTTTCGTTCGGGAATTCCTCGGCACGTTGCTGGCCATATTTAAACCGCGGACCCAGGAGGTACGGTCACAAAGGATGTGCCCGTTTTGCGGGCTGATCACCCCACGTGCCAAGCGAACCTGCCTGGAGTGCGGAAAGTCGCTCAGCGCCGTTTCGGTTGAAAGGAAAGAAGCAAATCAAGGATAGATAGAGGAGACTTATATGCTTTGGACGATTGTCGCGGTACTCCTGATTCTGTGGCTTCTGGGCTTCAGCATGCACGTGGCCGGAGGTCTGATTCACCTGCTACTGGTCGTAGCCTTGGTGATGGTCGTCATCAATTTGATTAGCGGCCGCCGTGGTACGGCCTGAGGCTCGGGCAGAATGTGGGCGATTGACTCTGGCCAACAATCTCCCACATTCGGATCTTGTCATACGCTCAGAATTTGACATCCCCATCCAGGATGCTTCTCCACACGCTTGGGGAGAAAGGCGCGTTCTCGCCGGTTGCTGGAGGAGGGGGATTCGTGTGGCTACGGTGCAACAACCCTCCCCGAGAGCTGCCGGGTCGACGATGGTGTACCGGCGCTTGTGCCTGCCGCGTGGCTTCGAGGCTTTGGCCGGGCTTCGCACTCAAGACAAAGTGAATGGTAGCCCATAAGAAGTGGGCTCCGTCGGACTTGGTTACCAGCGCATCAACGGACTTGAGCGCTCCTTCCGGCAATTCCAGGTGATCCGCCAGCATGACGATCGGGAGCTGTGGTTTGACCTTCTTGATCTCAGCCGCAACGAATGCACCATCCAGCAGGCCAAGATGGTACTCGAGCACAATGGCATCCACAGGCCGCAACATCAAGAGGCGCAGGCCTTCCGAGCCGTTGGTTGCAGTGAGCAGTTCGTATCCGTTTTCTTGCAATAGACTCAATTGCGCCGGATCCCGGTGGATACAAAGCAGGGTACTGTTGGTTGCCATGCTAGTCAGGTATATACGCAGGTTTTCCGCAATTCTGCCCAAAATTGCTCATGTCGCACAGAAACGATTGTGCAGCTAGTACCTGTGGGCCCGCACCACAAACCGGTTCGGCGCCGCCCCGAGAAAGTAAAAGGGATAACAAGTCACGAGGGTGAGTTCGGATCGGGTTGACGGGGCCAAGACGGTGGTGTCGTTGGGTTCAACGACCTTCACCCAATCTACCTGGTACCGAAATAGCCCAGTTGCGGTCTGAAACTGAATCTCGTCTTGCCTGCGAATCTCTTTTAGCACACGAAAGAATGTGTCGCGGTGCCCGGCGATTGCGCTATTCCCGGCCGTTCCAGGAAGCGGAGTACCCTCGATATGTCCCGCACCCAGCCGCAACGTTCGTGAGCTAGTCCCTTGGAGCACGGCGATGGAAAGTCCAAGCCTGGGGATGTCCAAGCGTCCGAGAACGTCGCCGGTTTTGATCGCTGGGGAAGGCTGAATTGCGTGGGGCTCTTTCTCCCTCTGAATCTGGTTTTCCAGGGACCGTTTGGCGGACACCTGGTAAAGCCGGGCATCGAGCGTGGTGAAACCTACGTAACCGAGAGCGAGTATGCCGGTCATGAAAAGCACGAGCTGGCTCCAACGCAGGAGCCTTTCGATGCGGGTTGGGGGCCTCTCCTGTTCAGTCGTGAATTTCATGGGCGCTGATCTTTACCGCCCGGCGGAAATGCTGCCGGTGCGTAGTAACCGGTTCGAGTCCGCACCGACAAACGTCCATGGCCGAGCGCACTTGCTTTTACTTGTACGCCCCGGTACGTTCCGTCGCGCTTTCTGTTGGTGGGGACATAGGCGATGGTGTACTGGTTGCGAATATCGCGAGCGATGCGCTCGCAAATAGGTGTAATGTCCGTGAGTGATTCCGGCAGGAAGGCTTCGCCGCCCGTTTCCTTCGCAAGGCGCTTGAGCACTCCGGGGTTGCGATCGGGATCCTGGTCATCAAAGATGCCGATCGTGTAGATAATCGCGCCGGGCTGTCCCGCCAGGGCCATGATTTCTGCCAGTTTATGCTTGCTGGCGTTGTCGCCTCCATCGCTGACTACGATTAGCACTTTCTTGTCCCGATTCCCCTTCTTCAGATGTTCGAGAGCGGCGGCAATGGCGTCGTACAGCGCGGTCTCACCATCCGCCGCGACTCTGGACAAGGCAACCTGCAGCTGAGCCACCTGGTCTGTGAACCATATGTTGTCCGCAAGGCCGAACGAAACTCTTTCGTTGAAGTTGACCACGAACATCTGGTCCTGCGGGTTGCTGGAGCGGGCAAATGCCAACGCAGCGGCGATCACGTCGTTCCGCTTCGGCTTCATGCTTCCACTGTTATCGACCACCAGGCCTACCGTCACGGGAACATCTTCGTGGCTGAAATACTTGATCGGCTGAAGCACTCCATCCTCGTAAACTTGGAAGTCGTCCTGGTTGAGGCCGGAGACGAGAACGTTGTGGCGGTCCTGGGCGGTTGTATGCAAGACCACCAGATCTACATTGGCTCTGATTGTGTATTCGTCGCCCGGGCGGCTTGGCGCAGGTGAGGGCTCTTGCGACCGAGCCCAATTCGATAGGGCAATCACAAGGAGAAAAGCGGCCAGGCACGTGGAGAAATGTGCCGTGAGCTGCAGCCTCAGTTCACTTTGCCGGGGCGGCGCGGATAAGTAGCGCACAGGCATCCCTGTTTCTCTCATCTGGAGTCGTTCACGGAGCAACCGGACGAGCGCAGTCCTTGCGCCGTCCGGCATCCGGTTTAATTCAACTGGATGGACCTTCCCAGGGCTGGTCTTCCCCAGCTAATCCATCTTTTGCTTGGCTCAAACGGCGCGCTTCGAAAAAGCGGACACAGCAAAGCCGGCGCCAATCATCAGCAGGCCAATCAGTCCGATCAAGGGCAGTGGGCTGGCTGTCTGCGGAAGCGGGGCGGCGGCAGCTACAGTGGTTGGCTCAGCGGCAGGCGCAGGTGTCGGTTCAGCGGCAGCAACTGGAGGTGCTTCCACGACCTTAGCCATTTCGATTGGCTCTCCTGTAGGAGCAACGGCCTCGACCGGCGCTGTCTTCAGAGCTTCGACGGGTGCCGTATCCAGTTCGAGAGAGGTTGCAAGCACCGGCTCATTCGTTTCCTTCGCCAATTCGATGGCTCTCGATTTTGCGTATACAAATTCCTCGCCCCACTCACGTCCGGGGTAGAACCATGCTCTCAGAGCCTCAGGCTCTCCGGCGGGCCGCTCGCGGAACGTGATTACCGTTTTGTCTGTCGGTTTCAGCCGGTAATTCGGAATCGCGAGGACTACCGTCAGGACCTTCGTTTCGTCTTGATTGGAAATCTGGACGATGTGGCGGTCGGATTGTGAATCCAGAATCTTGAAGACATACGTGCCGGCCGGCAAGCTATGCTGGCCCACGCCCGGAACTTCGACTGGACCGCTGAAGGTGATAACAGTCTTGCGGTTCCAGTCATCCGCCGTTGCGCTTGGCACGGCCAGTACGCAGAGCACGGCCAGGCACAGTACGATTCCTATTCCTTGAAGCAGTTTCATGATTTCTCCTGTTTTTCTCCGACAAACTTGCCCGTTGATGGTTGTGCAACAAGAGCTCTTTATGCTGTCGGCATCACAAGAGATCTCCAGCCGGAGAGTCCGGCCTTTTGTTGAGAAGCGTGAAAAGTAATTCGATAGCCAGTATCGGGCAGTTGCATTTCGATTACTGGTCAATATTGACCGCGCTGTATTCTTGGGGCTTCGCGGGAGTTTTGAGATTGCCTGCACGCGACCCGAGCAATTGTGATCAGACATCTAAGGCTTGAGGCCATAACATCGTGTCCACAGCTCTTCAATGGAAGGGAATCCCAATGAGAAAACAATATCTTCACCTCTCCGCCTACCCTTGTGACGAGTGCGCCGGCCCCGTCATCTCTGGCTCGCTGGCGGTTCGCGAGAATGAAATATCGAAAGAAACCGATATCCGACAGGTGGGAGCGATTTGCCTGTCGTGCGGCCATCGGCAAACTACAGCGACCGCGCCCGCACGCATCCGTCATTTGCTGCCCATGGACTGGGCGCCTGCGCATGCCATCGAGGCTTCACACCTGACCATCGCGTTCGTAGAAGCCCTCAATCGTGCCGAACTGCACTAATTGAGATCAGAGTTCGAAGGGCGCTTAGTTTTTCGAGAACGGGCCACGGGTGCCGGCGATGCTTAGCGCGATGCCGCCAGCAATCAGCACCACACTTATCATGGGCGACACGCGCTCACTGTGACTGGTCTGCACCCCGATGCTCGTGTCCCCGATTTTGATGCCTTGCGTCTCCCTGTGCGGAACCGGCACGGCCAGGGATACAATGCCGAGCACAACCAGGAGCAAGCCTGCGAATAGAAGTATCTTCATAGTAAGGTCCTCCGCGTCGCGTTCCACCCAAAGCTGAGGGATTCGTCCCCAGTCGTGTTCAGTCTTTCATTCTCTACACTCGGGCCGAAAAAAATGTTCAAAACTGCTCAGAGCGCGGAAGCGTTTCTTGGATCGGCCCGAAGAACTGAGACGAAGATACATTCCCGAACTGAGCTTTCTTGCTCAGATTTGACCTTTAGTAAGTGCGACCATGGAGTAGAACCATTTGCGGACGAGACAGAGTTTTCAGTACGCCTTGTCCGTAGATCGTCCCTCTCCATCCGCGCAGCCCGTAGCAGCACAGCATCACCGGACACGCGAAGGATCATCGGGCAAAAGGAATCACAATGAGTATCACTCGTTCCATTCGTTCCCCGCTGTTTGCACTCGTCCTGCTCGCCATGTCGGCCGCAGCGTACGCGCAAATCAGCGTCTCTGTCTCATTTGCCCCGCCGGAATTGCCGGTCTATGAGCAGCCGCTGCTCCCCGGTGAGGGCTACATCTGGACACCCGGGTATTGGGCCTACGCCGGCGACGACGACGGGTATTACTGGGTGCCAGGCACGTGGGTCATGGCTCCGGAACCTGGCCTGCTCTGGACTCCGGCCTATTGGGGTTGGGGCGGCAACGGATACGTCTTCTACAACGGTTATTGGGGCCAGCAGGTAGGCTTCTACGGTGGTGTCATTTACGGATATGGATACTACGGTGACGGCTATCAAGGTGGACGTTGGCAGAACGGACAGTTCTATTACAACCGTTCAGTAAACAACGTGAACGTCACCAATATTCACAACGTCTACAACACGACCATCGTCAACAGCACCACGATCAACCGCGTCAGCTACAACGGTGGCAACGGTGGAATCAGCGCGCGTCCCACGCCGCAGCAAGAAGCCGTGGCACACGAGAAGCACATTCCGCCGGTGGCCGCTCAAACGCAACATGAGCAAGCTGCCCGCACGAACCCAGAGCAGCGAGCTTCCGTGAACCATGGCACGCCAGCAGTTGCCGCGACCCCGAAGCCTGGGGCATTCAGCGACAGCGCCGTTGCACACGCGAAACCAACGGGCGCGCCGTATAACGCTCCGGTTCGTGCGGCGGTTCAGCCCCCAGCCAACCTGCCGGCCGCGCGTCCAGAGAACAATGCTGCTCGTTCGGATCGTCCTGCGGCGAATAACAAGCCGGAACCGAACAAGCCGGAACCGAATCGACCGCCCACGGCCCAGCCGGAAGTGAATCGTGCGCCGGCAGCCCAGCCGAACACTCGGCCCGAGCCCAACCGGAATGAGCCAACGCAACGGCCACTGAGTCCTCCGCAGAGCCAGCCTTCGCAACCCGAACGCGCGGCTCCGCAGCCGGAAGCGAGACCTGCAGCGCAACAACAGCAGCGCCCGCAGCCCGCGCCCAACAAGCCGGCAGAGAAGAAGCCTCAGGAAGAAAAGCCGAAGCAGAACGAGAAACCGCAGTAACGGAAGCTTTTGAGATTTTGGTTTATTCTGGGCACCCTCAGATCGTCGAGGGTGCCATTTTTTTGCAGCGAGCTCTAGTCGTGGAGAACGACGTTGAGCAGCGAGCTGTGGACCTGCAGCGCGCCCTCCGTGCCGCCGGCGTAATCGATGAAGCCCAGCTTCCTGAACCGGTTCATGAAGAAGCTGACACGCGAACGAGTGGTCCCAACCATCTCGGCTAACGTCTCTTGACTGATCTTGGGGACAACTGTCTCCGGAATGCCTTCTTTGCCAAAATGAGCGAGCAAGAGCAACACCCGGGCCAGGCGTTTTTCGCTGGAGTTGAACAGTTGGTCAACCAGATCCTCTTCGTAGCGGATATTCCGCGCCAGCAAATAGGCCACGAACATTTCGGAGAGCGCGGGCTCGCGGTGAAGTGCTTCGATCATGGTTTTCTTTTCGACTCGGAGAATCTCGCAATCCGTCATGGCAGCCGCTGAGCCCATACGCAGAAGCTGGCCTGCCAATGAACCTTCCCCGAAGAAGTTGCCCTCGCTCACGATGGCGATCGTGGCTTCCTTGCCGATCTTGGATACAACAGTGAGCCTCACCTTGCCTTTTTGCACATAGAAAACAGCGTCCGCCTCGTCCCCCTGCGCAAAGATCGTTTGCTTTTTCGGAATCGACAGGATCTTCCTGCCATAGCCGATGGTCGCGACGAACACATCGGGGTCGAATCCACCGTTCTTCTTGGCTGCTGCCGAGGGAGTCATTCCTCATTAGTATAGTCCGCAAAATGCGGTAAATTGCACACGTTCGGAACCCCATAAATAGTTTCCGAAGTGAGCAATTTCGCACAGCATTGTCGGGAGGAATGAACGAGCCTGGTGTGTTTGCGGTTTCTGCTCAGGCTGCGGGAAGTCGTGATCGTGGGGGGCTACATTCCCTGGCGCTGCGTCGCTCGCGATTCCAGCAAGTGATCACTTTTGAACATCCTTCTTCCGCCAACCCATCCACTATAGATATGGCAAACGAACAGAGACACCGCAGTGATTCGCTGCCGTCACGGCCCTTCCCCCAGGTCCCGTGATTCCTCGGAGAAATTGACTCGAATGATCAAGAACGCGTTCTTCCTCACTCTTCTGGTTCTGGCTCTTCCGCTGGCGGCTTTTGCGGGCAGCAGCGTGGACTTCACCAACAGCGGCGGCACTCTCTCAGGCACGAACACCGGCCTGACCCTGACCGGATCGACGCTCATCGCTGTGAATGGCCTTGGCGGAGGGCTGATCACTGGAAACAATCTTGGAACCGTTACCTTTAGCACGGGCGCGCTCACCAGCGGCAGTTTGCAGATGGGTGGGACGTTCGCCGCGGGCGGCACCTTTAACATCACAGGCAACGGCACCGGCGGTATTCCGACCGGCGCCATCTTCAACGGTTCTTTCACCGGACCGGTGACCTGGACTCTGATCACTCTCGCCAACGGTACCCACAACTACACCCTGACCGGTTCTCTGACCGGAACCTGGTACAACGGCTCCACGATCAGCGGCGCCACTGTCCAGTTGACCATCAACACTGGCAAGGGCTTCTTCAACGGCACGACCACCATCTCCAGCGGTGATACCAACTTCACAACTGTTCCAGAGCCCGGGACGCTTGGCCTTCTGGGCGCAGGCTTGGTCGGCGTGGGCGGCTTTGCCAGACGCAAGCTGCGGTCGGTGCGAGGCTAGGACTTCGCTGCAATTGGTATTGATCCAAGGCCCTAGCGGCGAACACTGCGGGGGCCTTGCGGAGGAGCCATGCCACCAACCGTTCAAGTCGGATCGATTCTGATGAAGGAATGGCCCGAGATGAAGCAACTTCTTGGGCTGGAGAGCGAACCCTGCTCCGGGGAATGGAGCCTGCTCAAGGTCATCGATGGTTTCGCCCTGGATCGCAAGATTCATGCTGCCGGATGGAATTTCTTTTTCATGGCTACGCAAGTCAGGGCGAGTTTTTTTGGTTTTATCGGGGAAGAGAAGATGCACAGCGCGTTGAAGCGGATACTGGCGAAGGTGAAGCTGCAGCACTTCAATGGTCTTGAGGTCACTGAAATCGTTGCCCGGCGTTTCCTCGGAGTGCCCTACGTGACCGTTTCCGCGCATTCCCGGCATATGCAACAAAGCTGCAATCTGGACAGCCACGAAGCGCGGCGGACGTCTCAGAACGATGCCGCGTGGGCAAAAGGCTGAGGGCGACTAGAGAATGCGGGGGGATTTATGACATCGGATGCGAAACAAAGTCTCGATCGAACCCTTGAGTCGGCCGTGATTGTGTTCTGGGCCGATCTGATGCATGACGCCCCGGCCGGATTGATTCATATTGAGTACGGCTTTGCGCCAGCTGGCGCACTGGACTACCTCAAGGTTTGGTCATCCGTATCCCGAGGCCACTGGCTCCTGGCTTGTGAGTACTGGATGTCAGAGTCCACGTTCCACGGAGCTGGGGTCCGTTTCGATAATGGATACGAATCGGAAGGCCTGTCGAACATTCTGGAACGCGTGATGCAACACCAGACTTCCTTCGAGCTTCCCGAGAATACGGGCCGGCAGGGACTGCTGCAGATTCCAACGCCCACGGAAGAAGAGATCGCAGCGGCCACGGCCTTGGTGAACGAATGCGTCAACCGGCTCGGATCGCCGCTCGCCGAGCCAGTTCTGGCCTGAAGTTTTCCAGCTTACCAATTTATTCCGGCTGGTCCGAGGCCGCCAAGCGCCGGTCCCGGTGCGGTTCCGTGCGGGGCAGGCCAGTGCTCAACTCGCATTTTTCTCCGGGTTTTGCTCCGCACGTGGGGCAACGAACCGCCAGCGCCTGTTTCGGTTTGGCTTTCATGGCTACACCATGCAGCCGCGCGGGCCCAAAGAATGGTCAATTTTGACCATCGCACAATCTTCGCAAGGCGCACCATCGGTTTAGAAAGGCTGCACTCTGGAGCTCGGAGTTGTGGGCAAGGTACTCCCACGATGGCCGCGTTCTCTCCCGTGATCCTTTCGCAGGAGCAATGCGATGTTTAGCCAATTGGCCAAGAACGCAAACAAATCCCCTGACCCGCCGCTGATTCACCCAGACGCGCCGACGGAACCGGAGCGCGCCAAACAGCCACCACTGCTTGAGCCTCCGTATCGCCCTTATGCCGAGAACCCTGCGCTGCAGGAGCCTCCCTACGAGCCTTACAAAGGCATGTAGCGTGCGAGAAGGGCCGCAAAGCAGGCGTCGAATGCGGGCAGGATGATGACTGCTCTTCAATCCAATCCAATCCAATCTCAGCAATTCGAGACTGGTCAATTTTGACCAGTCCGCAAACACACAGTCGTTGAATACTGAGAGCAGAAGACTCCACCGGTGGACGCAGCACCAGTTCAAGAGCCGAGCGCGCCCAGACCAAGAATCCGGGGCTCGAAGCGCCGGCGATTGCTTTCGCAGGATCGGGAGATCCCCTTCGTTGTCGTTTCCAACCAGGTTTGAAGGTGGACAATGTCGTTACCAAACACCTTAGTACCGGAAGCTCTCCTGCAAGTTGTAGGCCCGCGCCCCCTGATTCGGGAGGTGGCGGTACCGCCTCGGGTCCGATCACAGTCGAAGCCATCTCTGCCCAGTCGGATCGCGGTGATTGGAAACTACCTTCCCCGGCATTGTGGAATCGCTACCTTCACCACCGACCTGTGCAGCGCAATCTCCGCGGAATACGGCACGGCTCGACTGCTGGCGCTTCCGGTGAACGACACGGAAGAAGGGTACGACTACCCTTCACGCGTGCGCTGGTCGCTCGCCCAGGACAACGTGAAGTCGTATGAAGAAGCGGCTGAATTCCTGAACTTCAACAACATCGACATGGTGTGCTTGCAGCACGAGTATGGAATCTTCGGCGGTCCGGCCGGAAGCCACATTTTGCATCTGCTGCGTGGCCTGAAGATGCCAGTGGTGACAACCCTGCACACGGTTTTGCGCGAGCCCAACCCGGACCAAATGCTGGTCATGGAGGAAATCGCAGAGATCTCTGATCGGCTCGTTGTCATGAGCCAGTTGTCGTCCCAGTTCCTGCAGGAAATCTTCAAGGTTCCAGGCAATAAGATCGACATGGTGCCGCATGGAGTTCCCGACCTGCCATTTCTGGATCCAAATTTCTACAAGGACCGCTTTGGCGTGGAAGGAAAGGCAGTTCTCCTCACATTCGGACTGCTCTCCCCGAATAAGGGAATCGAAAACGTAATTCTGGCGTTGCCGCAGATTTTGTCCAAACACAAGAATGTGGTTTACATCGTCGCAGGCGCGACCCATCCTCACATCCTGCGCCGCGAGGGCGACAAGTATCGAGCCAGCTTGCAGGCTTTGGCGAAGGAAATGGGAGTGGAATCGCAAGTGATCTTCCACAACCGCTTCGTCAGTCCCGAGGAAATGGTTGAGTTCATCGGCGCCGCCGATATTTACGTCACTCCCTATCGCCATGAAGCGCAGGTAGTCTCCGGAACGCTCGCCTACGCGTTAGGCGCGGGGAAGGCGATCATTTCCACGCCATATTGGCATGCGATCGAGTTATTGGACGACCACAGGGGAGCGCTGGTCCCATTCCAGAATCCCGATGCGATTGCAAATAAGACAATCGAACTGCTGGACACTCCTGCGATCCGCCACGCCATGCGCAAGCGCGCTTACCTGTTCGCGCGAGAGATGGTGTGGAAGCGAGTGGCACAAGGCTACATGGAAAGTTTTGCCCGGGTTCGCAGTGACCGCATGGAGAGTCCTAAAGTGCAGTTTTCGGCACGAGTCACGCCCAAGTCGTTGGATCAGTTGCCAGAGTTGAAGCTGAATCACTTCCATCGTCTTACCGACGACACCGGAATGTTGCAGCACTCGATCTTCACGATCCCGAACCGCCGAGAGGGATACACCACCGACGACAATGCGCGCGCTCTGATTTTTGCTGTGCTGCTGGGGCAACTGGAAAAGCATCAGCGTGGGAAGGTCAAGCCATCGACGCAAACGTCAGCTCTCTGCTATTCGGCATTTCTGGAACATGCGTTCAACGCAGCGAAGGGTCGATTCAAAAATTTCCTTCGCTACGATCGCCGGTGGAACGAACCTGTCGGCTCCGAAGATTCCCATGGACGGGCATTGTGGGCTCTGGGAACGCTTCTTGGCCGATCGCAAGATCAGGGATTGAGAGGCGCGGCGGGACGCTTGTTCGAGTTTTCTCTCCCGGCGGTGGTTGAATTCAGCAGTCCGCGGGCCTGGGCGTACACCCTGCTCGGAATTCAGGAATACCTCGACTCGTATCCGGGAGATCGTGACGCGCAGAAAGTTAGGTCCGTCCTCGGGCGGCGCTTGCTCGAGATGTATGAGTCGATCCGGCGGCCGGATTGGAAATGGTTTGAGAACGTTGTCGCCTATGGAAATGCGAGATTGCCTCAAGCCCTGCTGCTGGTAGGCTCAGCTTGCTCCGATGACCGCATGATTTCTGCCGGCCTTGAATCCCTGGATTGGCTGTCACAAACCCAGCGCTGCGAAACCAACGGCCACTTTGTTCCCATAGGTTCCCAGGGTTTTTATCGCCAAGGCGGCGAGAAGGCCCGCTTCGATCAGCAACCGCTCGAAGCCGCCGGCGCGGTTTCTGCTGGCTTGCAAGCGTACCGCGTTACGGGCGACAGCCGCTGGCGCGGCCAAGCCTGGTCGGCCTTCAACTGGTTCCTCGGCGACAACGATTTACAACTGCCGCTCTATGACTCCGTCACCGGCGGTTGCCGGGACGGCCTGCATCCCGACCGCGCCAATGAGAACCAGGGAGCGGAATCAACGCTATCGTTCCTGATGGCACTCCTTGAAATGCGCTCACTGCAAGAGCCCGAACCAAAGGACATTCCTTCATGACCGTACCCGCAGAAAAACAAGTGAGCCTGTTGAGCACTCGCTTCGAGCCGCTGCTTCTTCGCCATTCCTCGAACCCGATCCTGACCAGTAAGGATTGGCCCTATCCGATTAATAGCGTCTTCAACGCGGGCGCAACGCTGCTGGCGGACGGCACGACCTTGCTGCTTTGCCGCGTGGAAGATCGCCGCGGCTTGTCGCATCTGTGCGCCGCACGCTCTCGCAACGGCGTCGATGGATGGCAAATCGACAGCGAGCCCACGCTGATGCCCGACCCCAAGAACTATCCCGAAGAAATCTGGGGCATTGAAGATCCACGCATCACGTTCGTCCCCGAACTGCAGCAATACGTTGTCACCTACACCTCGTATTCGCGCGGCGGCCCAGGGGTGTCACTGGCCCTGACCAAAGACTTTCGCAGCTTCGAACGATACGGCGTGATTATGTCGCCGGACGACAAAGACTCCGCGCTCCTGCCTCGGAGAATCGACGGATGCTGGGCGCTGATTCATCGTCCCATGACGAAGCTCGGGTCGCACATGTGGATTTCTTATTCTCCCGACTTACGCTATTGGGGCAGGCACCGGCTCATGCTGGAAGCGCGCCGTGGCGCCTGGTGGGATGCCAACAAAATCGGGTTATCGCCGCCACCCATCGAGACTTCCAGAGGATGGCTCGTGTTCTACCACGGGGTACGACACACGCCCTCGGGCTGTCTTTACCGCCTGGGCCTGGCCCTGTTCGCTCTCGACAATCCCGAAAAGTGCCTACTGCGGGGCGATTCATGGATCTTTGGACCGGAGGCATTGTACGAGCGCCACGGCGACGTGGACGATGTTGTCTTCCCGTGCGGATACACCATGGACGCTGACGGCGACACACTCAACATTTATTACGGAGCCGCGGACTGCGCGATTGCCCTGGCTCGGGCCAGCGTTCACTCTCTGCTCGAATGGCTGGATGCCAACGGAAGTTGCGAACGCCGCCAGGTGCAGGATTTATGAAACCTCTTTCGGGCATCTTTCAGTTTCTCTTTGGCTGCAGGCATCATCACCTCAGCCGTGTGTTTACGATTAAGAACCGCACCTACAAAGTCTGCTTCGACTGTGGGCGGGAATTCGACATGCCCTCCGCGCACGCGCCCAAACGGCTCGACACTGCTTCGACTCCCAGCCTAGGTTCGAGCGCTCACCATGCGCGCTGAGGGTTCCGCATTTTAGAGGCGCCGGCATCTCGGCCTTGATTCTTTGCATGTGAGCTATCTTGCTCAGACGCATGAGTTCCTGACCTGTCATTCTTGCTCTACTGACTGCGGGTACGAGCCCCGACCTCTGATTCGCTGCTCTCATTCATAAGCTGGAGTCGAGGCCAATCAGTTTTATCCGTGCAATGCCGCCAAACCGTGCGGCGAAACACGATTCGACCCTAAGAGTTCCCGAAAATCTGGGCCGGACCTCCCGGCATGTGAGGAGCGTCAGCCCGCCAAACTTAGCTCGCGAAAGAGAAAGGTCAAAGATCATGCCTTTACTTCAAATCCTGGAAGTTCTCATCGTGGTGGGTGTCCTGCTGTGGCTGGTGAACCGATTCATCCCCATGCAGGGCTCTATCAAGTCAATTCTCAACGGCGTTGTCGTTATAGCCGTGGTGTTGTGGCTGCTGAACGTGTTCGGGCTGTTTCACTCGCTGTCCCGGATGCGCGTCGGAACTTTGCTGATCCGGTAGGGCAGATCAGCCGTAAGGTTGAGCGCGCCACACAAAATCTATCCGCCAAGTGCGGGCAGGCAATCTGCCTCAAGGAGTCCATCTTGAAATCGAAGCTGTTGTTAGCAGTAGGAATGACCCTCAGTTTGAGCGCGTTTGCGCAAACCAATTCTCAAAACCAAACCGTCGAGCCGATGAGTACGACGCCCACGTTCCGGGTAGTCGTGATCAGCCGCAGCGTGCAGGCCGTCAACTATCAGCATCGCAGCGGAAGCTCGAAGCTGGATTTCGCAGGCACGGATCTGATGCCCTCCGCGAATGGCGTGGCTGAAGTAAACAGCAAGCGTGGGTCCATCGCCATCGAAGCCGAATTCGGCAATCTGCAGAAACCGACGACGTTCGGCAATGAGTACCTGACCTATGTCCTGTGGGCGATTTCGCCCGAAGGCCGCGCCGTGAACCTGGGCGAAGTATTAGTTGGCGACAACCATCGCAGCAAACTGAACGTGACCACCGACCTTCAGGCATTCGCTCTGATTGTGACCGCGGAGCCTTACTATGCGGTTCGCCAGCCCAGCAACGTGGTGATTCTCGAGAATGTGGTTCGCGAGGAAACCAAGGGAACGACTGAGGCCGTGAACGCAAAGTACGAATTGATGGAACGCGGTGGCTACATCCCCACCGGCTATAAGTTCGATCCGGTGATCCTGAATGCCAAGCTGCCACTGGAATTCTTCGAGGCGCGCAACGCCTTGCGCATCGCCCAATCCGAGGGAGCCGAGCAGTACGCCCCCGACAGCTATCAGCATGCTGTTCAGCTGATGAATAACGCGGACAGCGAAGCCACCAGCAAACACATCAACAGAAAGCCGCTGATCGCGACCTCCCGTGAGGCAGTGCAGACTGCGGAAGATGCGCGCGCCATCGCGGTCAAGAAAATGGACGACGTTCGTCTAGCCAATGAACGCCAGGATTCAGCGGATGCACAGGCGAGAACGCAAGGACAAGCGGATGATGCGACCCGGCGCAAGGAGCAAGCCGAGTCCGATACAGCAAGAGCTCTAGCTGCCAAAGCTCAGGCGGAATCTGACACCATGAATGCCCAAGCTGCCAAGGCTCAGGCTGAAGCTGATTCGGCTAAGGCCCGGAATGACACGGCGGATGCGCAGGCGGCGACCGCGAAAGCTCAATCAGACATGGCGAACAGCCAGGCTTCCTCCGCAACTGCACTCGCCGCTGCACAGGCAGATGCCGACCAATCTCGCCTGGCAGCACAGCAGGCGAACTTGAGCGCGCAACAGGCGGAGACCGATAAGGCAGCGATGCGCGCGAAGTTGTCGGAGCAACTGAATTCTATTCTTCAGACTCGCGACAGCGCGCGCGGCCTCATCGTCAGCATGTCCGACGTTTTGTTTGACACCGGAAAGTATTCGTTGAAGCCGGGAGCGCGCGAGAAGCTGGCCAAGGTCGCTGGCATTCTGCTCTCCTACCCCGGCCTGAACATCGAAGTCGGCGGCTACACGGATAACGTCGGCGGCGATGCCATGAACCAAACGCTGTCGGAGAATCGTGCCGGATCTGTGCGCGACTATCTTGTACAGCAAGGCGTCTCGACGAATTCGATTTCGGCCCGAGGTTTCGGCAATACGCTGCCGGTTACTTCCAACGACACCTCCTCCGGACGTCAGCAGAACCGGAGAGTCGAGCTTCTTGTTTCCGGCGAAGCCATCGGCAGCCCGGTGAACGCAACCACAGGCAGCTTGCAGTAAGGCAACAGTAGATGGCGATTCGACATTGGAGGCAACACCTTATGAAACTCGTTGGAGCAATCAGCACGGCTGTTCTCTCGTTGTCCCTCGGAATTGGGATTCCGGCATACGCACAGCAGGAACAGCACGACCAACAGGAAAACAAAGACAAGCCTGCGCAGGAAAAGGACAAGAACAAGGAGCAGGAAGGGAAGAGCGCTCAGCAACAGGACAAGAACACCAAGCAGGAAGAGAAAAACGCGCAGCAGCAAGACCGGAATAACCAGCAGGAACAAAGAAACGCACAGTCGACGCAGCACGCCGATAGTAAGGGCGCTGGCCGCATTCCTGCCGATCGTTATAAGGCCAATTTCGGGCAGGAACACAGGTTTCGTGTCAGCGAATCCAATTACAGAGATCGTCGCTTCCAATACGGCGGCTACTGGTTCGGATTTGAGGGCGCGTGGCCCAGCAACTGGCTGTACACGCAGGATGTTTTTGTAATCGAAATTAATGGGGTGTATTACTTGTGCAACGCAAACTATCCCGGCGTGAACATTATGCTCAGCGTCACGCTGTAGCTGCGCCATCTACCCCTAAACGAATGGGCGCGGGCCACCTTGGGCTCGCGCCTTTTGTGTCATGGACTGTACTCACTGAGATTGCCTGGGAAATTCGAAACGGGCGAATCGCGTTCGGATTGAGAGCCAGCTTCCGTTTTGTCGGAATTCCTAAGCGTTCATTGCTGCGGCCGCGGCCAAGCGCATTTTCCCTCCCTTTGAAACAGCAGGTCTCTAAATCATTGTGTACGCAGCACAATCGTTGTCGCTCACCTCGCCGTGGAATCTCCATCCGTCCCTCAATTTACGATAAGCGGAATTTTCATAGCTAGTCGCTCGTTGTGGCTTCATTTCTTGTAGGCTCACGTGTAAACGCAGGTCAGCGCTATTCGTCCGGCATTCCTTCCAGGGGCATCGGAATATGCGAACTAAGCCACGATCACGGTCAAAATAGGTTTACAGGTATTTCAAGAGGTGGTCCCATGCGATCCACGCGACTCCTGTTCCTCGCGACGTTGCTCACTCTCGCAAATCTCCTCAGCGCACAGGACTTCAAAAAGCAAATCATTTACCAGATCGTGACCGATCGATTTGTCGATGGCGACACCTCCAACGACAATCCTTCCGAAAGCGCCGGCCTTTTCGACTCCACCCATAGCAATTGGTACGCCTATTGGGGAGGCGACTTGGCCGGCATTCAGCAGAAGATGTCCTACCTCAAAGGCATGGGCGTCACCGCCATCTGGATCTCGCCGAGTGTCAATAACGAAAATTTGAACTTGAACAGCAATACACCCATATCCGCGCCCTACCACGGATATGACGCGCGCGACTTCATGCAAGTCGAAGAACACTTCGGCGACAGCAGCAATTCCTGGACGGCCTTTGACAATCTGGTGTCCGCCGCCCACTCGAACGGCATTAAGGTCATTGTGGATTGGGCCAACAATCACTCCAACTACAACGGAGGCGGCGAGTTCGGCGCGCTCTATAACAACGGCACCTTCATGGCCTCCGACAGCAACGATCCCAACGGCTACTTCCATCACAACCCAAACATCTCCAACTATAACGACCGCTATCAACTCCAGTACTACACCCTGCTCAGCCTGGAGGACCTCAACCAGGAAAACGCGACCATCGACGGCTATCTCAAAACTGCGGTCCACCAGTTTCAATCGCACGGCGTCGACGCCTTCCGGCTCGACGCCATCAAACACGTCACCTGGGGTTGGGAATATTCCTTCGCTAACTCCGTGTTCACCCAGGCTCCGAGCTTCCTCTACGGCGAGTGGTACAACAACAATTCCGGGGACCCCATGTATCACGACGCCTATAAGTTCGCGAACAAGAGCGGCATCAATGAACTTGACTTCGGTGTGAATCAGGCCGTGCGCGACGTCTTTGCCAGTAATAACAACTTCTCCGAACTCGACGGGACCATTTCCGGCGAGAATGCCAACTTCGCCTGGAACAATGATCAGGTCACTTTTTTCGACAGCCACGACGAGTCGCGCTTCCTTACCTTGAACAACAACAACAACCGCCTGCACGAAGCGATGGCCTATCTGCTGACCACGCGCGGCATTCCCGTCATCCTCTACGGCGACGAGCAATATCTGCACAACGACACCAGCGGCGGAGGCGACCCCTACTGCCGGGTCTGGATGAGCTCCTTCAACACTTCGACCACCGCTTACCAGCTCATCAACAAACTCGCAGGACTTCGCCAGAGTTCCAACGACGCGCTGGCTTACGGCAGTTATCAGCAACGCTGGATCAACAACGATGTCTACATTTACGAGCGCCAGTTCTTCAACGACGTCGTCCTGGTGGCCATCAACAAAAATGACTCGAGCAGTTACCCGATCTCGGGCCTTTACACCGCGCTGCCCGCCGGCACGTACTCCGACTATCTCGGCGGACTGCTTGGGGGTTCCGGCCTCACCGTCAGCTCCGGCAGCGGAGGCAACAATCCGGCCAACAACTTCACTTTGCCGGCCCACACCGTCGCCGTTTGGCAAACCACCGGCACGCCCAGCGCTCCAGAAGTCGGATCCATTGGTCCCACCATCGGCCAGCCTGGGATCAAAGTCACAATCGCCGGCAGAGGATTGGGCTCTACCACCGGCCAGGTGCTGCTTGGAGCGACTGCAGCCTCGATTCAATCGTGGGCTGATAGTTCCGTCACGTTCACTGTGCCCAATGTCAGCAACGGCGTTTATCAGACGCAATTGAAGAACAGTTCCGGCACGGCCGCCAACACGATTCCATTTACCGTGCTGACCGCGGCGCTCATTCCTGTCACTTTCACGGTGAACAACGCGACGCCGACCAACACCGGCGACTACATTTTCGTTACCGGCAGCACCGTCGAACTCGGAAGCTGGGGCACGACGTTCGATACCGCCATCGGACCCATGCTCGATCCCAACTATCCCAACTGGTTCCTCAACGCGGCGCTGCCTGGTGGTGCGACCGTGCAATTCAAGTTCATCAAGATTGCCGCGAACGGCACGGTGACTTGGGAAAATGGTTCGAATCACCAATACACAGTGCCGACCAGCGGCACAGGATACGTGACGGTGAACTGGCAATACTAGGAGGGCAAGGTACGACAGTGCGTCTCCAAAGCAACCTTCACAGGTTGCAGGATCTCCGCCCAGCCCAGCCGACCGCCCGGTATTTCCCATATTGGGAAGCTTGTTCGCTTTTCACATCTTCGAAATAAATTCGCAACAAAACATTCGACCTCCGTTATCATGCCTACTATTTTGACTAGTAGTCATGGTGGCCGCGCTCCATAACAAGCGCCACAATTTGGGGCAAGGTGCGCCGCAAGCAAACAAAACTCTGGCCGATACCAAAACTGCTTCAACTCCCAGGAGAAAAAAGATGCCCACTCCCAGCGGTTCGACCGTTCGGCGCTTCGCGCTGACGGTAATGTTATTGCTGTTTACCGTTTCTCTATTTGCGCAATCGGGTCCAACCACCGTACGTCGCGATGTCCACCACGACGTCTCGTTACCACTCTCAGAAATGATCCAGCACGCTCCCCCACCGTCGCTCGAGCGGCGCCCGGTCGAGCCCATGAAGCTGATTCCGCTTCCACCCGGACTCACGGGACAGGAAGATCCGGTGATTCAGCTCGCCACAGTTCCTCCGCCCACGCCGCCAGTCACGCTAAGTTTTGAAGGCCTGGGCAACGGACAGTACGGTTTCAGCATTACCGGCGCTCCACCCGACACCGAAGGCACGGTCGGCGCCACGCAATACGTGCAGTGGGTGAACACTTCCTTTGCGATCTTCAACAAATCTACCGGCGCTTTGATCGCCGGGCCGACGGCCGGCAACACACTGTGGTCCGGATTCGGCGGCGGCTGCCAGACCAACAATGATGGCGACCCCATCGTCCTCTACGACAAGCAGGCCCAGCGCTGGATATTCAGCCAGTTTTCGGTTTCGACCACGCCCTACCTGCAGTGCATCGCGGTATCGACCACGTCGGACGCGACTGGAACCTACAACCGCTACTCGTTCCAGTATTCCAATTTTGACGACTATCCGAAGATGGGTGTGTGGTCCGACGCCTACTACGAGACGTTCAACATGTTCGCCGGCGGCACCACGTTCGTGGGCGCCGACGCCTGCGCCTACAACCGCGCCGCCATGCTCACCGGCGCGACCGCCACGCAAGTCTGCTTTCAGCAGGGAACCTCGGTGGGCGGCCTGCTGCCTTCCGACATCGACGGCACCACGGCTCCTCCTGCGGGCTCGCCGAATTACATGCTCTATTTCGGCACCAACAATCTGAACCTCTATAAATTCCACGTGGACTTCGTGAACACAGCGAACTCCACCTTCACCGGGCCGACCGTCATTAATGTGGCGGCATTCAGCCCGCTGTGCGGCGGAGGCACTTGCGTCCCGCAGCCCAGCACCACGCAGCAGGTCGATTCGCTCGCCGACCGGCTCATGTATCGCCTGGCCTATCGCAACTTCGGCACGCATGAATCGCTGGTCGTGAACCACTCGGTTGTCGCTGGTTCCGGAGGTGGCGTCCGCTGGTACGAAATCCAGAATCCTTCCGGTACTCCGACCGTGGCGCAGCAGAGTACGTTCGCACCGGATTCCAACTACCGCTGGATGGGATCGGTCGCGATGGACCAAAGCGGAGATCTGGCGCTCGGCTACAGCGTATCGAGCAGCTCGGTGTTCCCGTCGATCCGCTTCGCTGGACGAGTGCCCACCGATCCGGTAAGCACGCTGGAGGCGGAAGTCAACATCATTACTGGCAGCGGTTCGCAGAATGGCGGCCTCACCCGTTGGGGCGACTACAGCGCCATGCAAGTCGATCCGGTCGACGACTGTACTTTCTGGTACACGCAGATGTACATGCTGACGACCGGCAGCTTTAACTGGAACACCCGCATCGCCAACTTCAAGTTCCCGTCATGCGGTTCGACCTCGACGCCCGACTTCACCATTGGCGCGTCGCCCAGTTCGCTCACCGTCACGCAAGGTTCGAACGGAACCAGCACGGTCACCATCACGAGCTTGAACGGTTTCAACGCGGCGACCACGCTCAGCGCTTCTGGCCTGCCCAGCGGCGTTACGGCGGCGTTCGCGACCAACCCGGTGACTCCGCCGGCGAACGGCAGCGCAACGTCAGTTTTGACGCTGACTGCTTCGTCCACGGCGACCACCGGCACGGCCACGGTGACTATCACCGGAACGTCCGGGACCACGACCCACACCACCACCATCACGCTGACCGTCAATCCTCCGCCGAACTTTACCGTCGGGGCGTCACCAGCGTCGCTGACCATCAATCAAGGTTCGAACGGAACCAGCACCATTACCATCACGAGCCAGAATGGTTTCAGCTCCGCGACCACGCTCAGCGCCTCGGGCTTGCCCAGCGGCGTGACCGCGGCGTTTGCGACGAACCCGGTGACTCCGCCGGCGAACGGCAGCGGGACGTCAGTCTTGACGTTGACCGCTTCGTCCACCGCCACTACGGGCACGGCCACGGTGACGATTACCGGAACGGCCGGCTCGCTCGTGCACACGGCCACCATCGCGCTGACCGTGAACACTGCGGCCCAGCCCAACTTCACCATTGGTGCCTCGCCGTCGTCGCTGACGGTAGCGCAAGGCGGCAACGGAACCAGCACCATCACCATCACCAGCCAGAACAGCTTTAACTCGGCGACATCGCTCAGCGCCACGGGCTTGCCCACAGGCGTGACGGCGGCATTCTCTCCCGCCTCAGTTACACCACCTGCAAACGGCAGCGCGACTTCCACGCTCACGCTGACGGCATCGGCAACTGCCACTACGGGCACGGCCACCGTGACCGTTACAGGCACGTCGGGCACGCTCACGCATAGCACGACCATTGCCCTCACCGTGAATTCGTCCGTCGGTCTGCTGACGGCGGCCTACAATTCCACGTTGAAGGCTCCGGAGTGCGCAACGACAGGCTCGGGATGCGACTCTGGTCCATCGCTGCTGTTGGGACGCGACACGCTGTCAGGTGGTTCAGAGCCGAACCAACCCAACACCATCAACAACTCCTGCGCCGATGGCACATCGGGAACGTTCCATTCCGATGAATCCAACGACCGCGTCGTGGTGGCGACGACCGATGGCAGCGCTCTCGCCGCAGGAAAAACCGTGAAGGTCAGTGCCACGGTGTGGGCGTACAGTTCTTACACCTCCGACGCTCTCGACCTTTATTACACGGCCAACGCCAACAGCCCATCCTGGACGCTGATCGGGACCATCATTCCCACGGTGGCCGGAGCGCAAACCCTCTCGGCCAACTACACCCTGCCGAGCGGCAGCCTGCAGGCGGTGCGGGCGCAATTCCGTTATCAGGGAAGCGCGTCCTCCTGCACGACCGGTTCCTACAACGATCACGACGATCTGATCTTCGCCGTGGGCGCGGGAACTCCTGGCTTCACCGTGTCGGCCTCGCCGACGGCGGTCAGCGTGCAACAGGGCAGCAATGCCACCAGCACCATTACGGTCACCAGCCAGAACGGATTCAACTCGGCGACCACGCTGAGCGTTTCCGGACTACCCACCGGTGTAACGGCTGCGTTTTCACCGAACCCCGTTACTCCTCCGGCGAACGGCACCGTCACCTCAACTCTCACATTCACTGCCTCGTCGACGGCTCCCTCGGGCACCAGCACCGTGACCGTGACCGGAACCTCGGGATCGCTCACGCAGAACGCCACCATTACATTGACGGTGGGCTCGGCCGGAGCACAGACTGCGGTGTACAACTCCACGCTCAAGGCTCCAGGGTGCGCCACCGTAGGCTCGTCCTGCGACTCGGGCCCGTCTCTGCTGCTCGGCAAGGACACCATGTCGGGCGGTGCGGAACCGAATCAACCGAACACCATCAACAATTCGTGTGCCGACGGGACGTCAGGAACATTCCACTCGGACGAATCCAACGACCGCATCGTGGTTGCATCCACCAATGGCGGCCCCTTAACCCACGGCAACACAGTAACCGTCACCGCGACCGTATGGGCTTGGAGCACTGGTTCCTCCGATGCTCTGGACCTCTACTACACCGCCAACGCCAACAGTCCGTCCTGGGTTCTGATCGGAACGATCGTGCCTTCGGCCGGTGGAGCGCAAGCGCTGTCCGCAACCTACACTCTTCCCACCGGAAGTCTGCAGGCCGTTCGGGCGAACTTCCGCTATCAGGGAAGCGCTTCGTCGTGCAGCACCGGTTCCTACGACGATCATGATGACTTGATCTTCGCCGTGAACTAGGCGATGGTCAGGAGGCAAGCTGAGCCGGTCCCTCAGGGGACCGGCTTTTTAGTTCGCGTACGATAGAAGTTTCCGATAGATCGGATGGCCGCCATTAAGACCAGATATAAAGCCACTCCTCTGTTCGGAATCCGTAAATTGAAGTGTTACGTTTCGGCGCGAACTTTGCCGTCCAGCTAACTGCCTTCCTTGGCGGCAGCAGCCTGCGGTCGGCAGTGTTGGTTTCAACGGTCGCAGCATCAACGACTTACCTCTCGGCGTCAAAGACTGCATCTGGATACTTTGTGGTCCTGGACTGGGGTGGGGTTTTTACAAAACTAGGAATTTCCACAGGCTAATCATTTTTTACCTTGACCACACGCTCGCCCGGGGGTAGCATCCGCCGCAAGTCTGCACCTCAAAGACGTTTGTCTTTCCATGCAATAGACTTGGGGCGTTTTCGCGAATGATCCCAGGAGTTTTGCTTCCCTCTAAACCGAGCATAGAAGTAGCTACGGTCAGACCGTACACGCGTCCCAATCGGACTTGGACATAAACGCCGGACTTCGTTGAAATAATTTGACCTAGGGGGTGCTGTGGGCGCTTATGAAGGCTTATCCGCAGTCTTGGGTCGGCTGGTGTGTCTCTCCCATTCGAGTTCTCGATTGTTGTGTGAACTAAGGCGGCAGCTTTCTCAGACTAAGAGTGGAGGTACTATATGTCCGCGAACAAGTTTGTGTTGAAGCACCACAAGATTGAGGTTCACTACACACTCGGCATTACTCCCGGGCTTCCGGCGCTCATCTACAAAGATGGTGCGGACCAAAAGAGCTTCAAGACTGCGGAAATCACAACCGCGAATACGGCACTCGGTTCGCTTGTCTCCGTCCCTCTGCTGAGAACCATCGACACGGGCGGCGAGATGTTCGGTTTCTTCTTACCCCAAATCGATGTCCCAAGGGGACAGACCGAGAAATTCTCGACGGTCGGCGTTTATGAAAAATTCAGTGGGCCGGACTCGATTCCGCGCCTGCCGCCTTCGTGGAATTGCATCGAGATGCACGGTACGGCGCAGACCGTAATCGTGCCGCTTGAGCAGCCCGCGGCTCGGTAACTTCGCTTTTTTCATCGGCATCATCAGTTAGCACCGCTGTTAATTCAAGCAGCCCCCAGCCTGACTGTGTGAATTATCGTCGATACGGAGGAAACTTCATGAACGCGAACGTATTTGAACTGAACAACGAGAATGTACGCATCACCTACTCGTCCCAGGGGAATGCGGGTCAACCGTTCCTTACCTACCAGGATCCAGACATGGATAAGTCGTTTCCGGCTGCTGAGATTCGGTCGCTGGTCACCGAAATTGGGGAGCTAGTCACAGTGACGCTTTTTATGGGAATCGACCAGGGCACGAGAATGCTGACCCTGCTGGTGCCGACGGTGACCGTCGCAGCCGCGGACCAGCCCGTCGCGGTTAAGACAAAAGCGATAGTGACGCGCTTCCCCAAGGTGGTCGGATCGAACCTGCCCGGCCCGGTCGAGACCTATCGGGTAGAGTCGCTGCACGGTACGGCACAATTCGAGTTTGTGAAGGCGGCGGCCGCATGAAGGGAGCAGATACAGGGGGTGTGAGGGGCAAAGGGCGGCCCTGCTGACTTAGTGGGACCTCAGCAGGTGCGATCGTTCTGGATACAGAGTTATGACCAAACTCGATGGCAAGTTATTACAACAACTCGCGTTGTTAAAGGCTGAAGGAGCGAGTGCGAGTGGCACTAAGCACCCGCTCCGCGTTCTAATCAGGTACACCGGTGGGCTAGACGTTATCCAGGCGCACGGGTTTACCTTGGAATCTGTTCTTCCTGGCAACATTGCAGCTGGGGCCGTGAACTCAGCCGACCTTGAGCAACTGGAAGCTTTGGACAATGTTGTCTATATAGAAGCGGAGAAATTTCGAACTTTACATCTCAAGGACAGTGTTCCGGAAATCAACGCGCCGAAGGTGTGGACTGGAAATCCTGCGATAACGGGGAAAGGCGTGGTGGTGGGAATTGTCGATACGGGCATCGACATTTTTCATCATTCGTTTATCAATTCTGATGGCACCACACGCATCCTGTTCATTTGGGATCAAACATTGACTCCTCGGGGAACAGAGGCGTCGCCCCCCGACCAGGATGTGGCGCATAACCCGCTGTTCCCAGGAGGCGTCGAGTTTACCGCCAACGACATCAATGCGGCACTAAAAACGCCGAATGTGGCATTCCGGCACGCCGATGTATCGAGGCACGGTACGCACGTTGCTGGGACTGCGGCGGGGAACGGATCGCAGTCGGGGAACTGTAGTGGGGCGAATACCTATATCGGCGTCGCTCCGAACGCATCGCTGATTATTGTGAAATCCCTGACCGACCACAAAGAATACGCCATCATTCCGACTCAAGCTCCCTACACCGTGACCGTTGCCAATGCCAGCCGATTTCAACGGAATCGCCAGGTGGATTATTACAGTCAGGATGACAGCCTTAACCTAGTCAACTCAAATCCTGGCAAGGGCGAATACACCGTGACTACTGCGGGAGTGTACACGTTCAACGCAGCGGACGCCGGCGCGGGAGTAATGATCGTATACGACTACAACAAGGCGCAACCGGCTGCCTCCGCGAGTAGCGTGGACATCGCTAAGGGAGTGGAGTACATCTTCAAGCGTGCTAAAGATGCCGGAATGGCAGCGGTCGTTAACCTGAGCCTAGGTGGAAGTGACGGTGCCCACGACGGGACCAGCAATGAAGAAACTAGTCTCGATGCGAATTTGACCGCTCAAGATGGACGCGCGATCGTCATTGCGGCAGGCAATGAAGGTGACACGAACAAACATGCTTCCGGGACAATTCAAGCGAATCAGGCGTTCTCTGTACCGTTTATAATTTCTCCAGACGACCACCAGCCGGACTTTATCGAGATATGGTATCCCGGACCTGGTGCACTTAGCTTTTCGGTGACCTCACCGTCAGGTACGACGCCAGTCGTTGCCCCGGGAGCGCCGGCGGTACCTCAGATAGTCGGTTCGGATCGAATAACGATTAGTTCTTCCCTGAATGCAGCCAACAACAAGAACCAGATCAATCTGATCATAACCCCAATCGCACCCGTTGTCGCACCCCCGGCACCGGGTTCAACGCCCCCGCTGCCTGCCATTACGACAGGCGTCTGGACGATCAATCTGCAAGAGACAGCGGGGTCGGCCGTCACTTTCGATGCCTGGATTCATGACCCGCATGATGACGCATCACCCTCCTTTCAGAATCCGGATAAAACGCGAACCATCACCATTCCGGCTACTGCGCGGAACGCAATTGTGGTGGGCGCGTACAACACGAGCGACAGCGAACTGGCGCCGTTTTCCAGCTGGGGACCCACTGCCGACGGCAGACTTAAGCCAGACATTTGTGCTCCTGGAATGGGGATCTTTGCGCCCAAGAGCGGAAAACGGAACTTGGGTTGCTGCTGCGACTGTTGCTACAGTTTCTATATCGATGATTCAGGTACGAGCATGGCCGCCCCCCACGTCACTGGCGTGGCGGCTTTGATGCTACAAAGAAACTCTACGCTCAGCTTCCGCCTGGTCCGGAACCAGATTCAGGTTACCGGGCGTTCCCCCGATCCGATAACGGGCCCGACTTTGCCCAACAATAATTGGGGGTATGGGAAGGTCGACGCATTCGGTGCCGTCAATTCGCTCTCCATACTGAATCCTCTTCCCAACGGCGGACCAAAGCCATTGCGAATTGTGAGTGGTGGAGGTCGAGCCGGAGCGAGAACACGCGAGGATGCGGTTACTATTCCGCTGGCTGCGATGTGGTTAACTTACCAGCCAACTCAGGAACGCTTAGAAAGCCTTTCTACTCTTCTTCACTCTGACCCGGTGGGCCAGTTATTGGCTGGTTTGGTGAGCACGCATTTCGATGAGGTATACCAGTTGGTCTACACCAATAAGCGAGTAGCAAGTCGCTGGCATCGCATGCAGGGGCCAAGGATGGTAAGTGAGATGATGCGTTCTGTGGAGGAAGGTCGGCAGTTATTGCTTCCTGCTGTCATCGCGGGCAGCCCAGTCTCCGAGGGTTTAGCCGGGATGTTAGCGATCTTATTACGGTACGGCAGCCCCCTCCTGAAAACCGACGCGATACGTTACCGATCTCTGTTCCTCGCGCTTCCCGGAAAATCGATTCGCGAACTGAGTCAGTTGCAGCAACCCTGGATAGAAAATGGCAACGCAAACAGGCACTCTCGAACTCATTGCGCGTGAGTTGGGGCTAGCACTCTCAACTCTTGAGCAGCGAGTGGCTGCCGAGGGCGCAGAGAATTTTATCGCCGAACTCGGCCTGCGTCTGCCCTCCAGCGTTGCCACTGACGCCCAGTTCATCAACTCGATAACCGCCCTCTCGACTGCCGCTGCTGGACTGCCCACTCCAATCGCAAACCTCATCGCGGCCATCGAAGCCGGCGACACCGGCCAGATCCTCAGTACCGGGTCACAGGTGATCAGCGCCATCGGCCAGGTGGTAACAGCCGCAGCGAATCTGGGTACTGGGCTGAATGCGCTGGCCGGTTCCGCAGCAGGCCTCACAGCGGCTCAGGTCGCGCAACTAAAGAAGTTCGCCCAACAATTGCCGCAGCGCCTGTTCGACTTCACAGTGATCGAGTATCTCGGGAACAAAGGACCTAAAGTTCTTCCAGTGCTCGCCCTAACGGGGCTGATCGACGACGCAACTATGCCGGGGGATCCGAACAATCCCATGTCTCCCCCCTATCGCTCGCGCACGATCCACTTCGAGCGACTTGGCGATTTGTTCACCAAACCCGGGAATTATCTGATCAACGCTTTCAAGTGGGGCGACAACGGTTTTGACGGAGCGATTCTTTATGCACTCTTGAAGGCCCTTCTGGACGCGATAGGCTTACCCGCAGATATCATCACCCCCGCAGGGCAAGCTCCTATCTTCGAGGCGTTCATTTTTAGATCAACCGCCGACTCCTCCACTCAACCCCCAGGGCTCAAAGCAACCCTACGGATTCCAGCGGTGGAAGATTTCAACAAGACCTATCAATTTAACAGAGTGTGGGCGGCGAAGGTCGGAGTCAGCGCAAGGTTCAATGCGGGAGTTCAGGCTAGTGTCCAACCGCCCTTGAAGTTTTCGTTGAGTCCTCCCAGTGGCAACATCGCGATTCAGGGCACCGCGGGACTATCGGCACAGCATGCCGACGGTTCTCCAATCGTACTACTGGGTGAAACCGGCGGGAGCGTTCTCCAAGCTCAAAGCTTCGGCGTCAATCTTGGCGTCACCGCGACTTGGGATAGTGGGAGTGGCGCGGCTAAAGGGGAGCCCACCTTCGGTATAGCGGTGGCCGGCGGCAAGGTTGTGATTGACATGTCGAAGGCGGACGGCTTCTTGGCCGACGTCATCGGCGGGACACCTGTGCAAGCTACTTTTGATCTTGCAGCGACATGGGAGCCCGACACTGGCCTTCACATAACCGGTGGGGCTCAGCTCGAAATCGATCTGCCGCTGCACCTCACCCTCGGTCCGATCACTTTGCCAACGTTGTACCTGGTTGGAGGCATCGACAACGGCGACCTGGCCTTGGAGGTATCCGCTGCTTTAGGCGTGACGCTTGGACCCATCCAGGGATCGGTGGATCGCGTGGGGGCGAAAGGGATTCTGTCGTTCCCGAATGGCGGCGGCAATCTTGGGCCCGCTGATCTACAGATCAAGTTCAAGCCCCCGAACGGGCTTGGCCTTGAAATCGATGCTGGATTTGTGGTGGGCGGGGGCTACATCAGCTTCGACCCCGATCACGGGCGGTACTCCGGCGTCTTCCAGCTGATTTTAGTGGACATTGTTCAGGTCAACATCATCGGCGTGCTCGATACGATCATGCCGGATGGGTCGAGCGGATTCTCCTTTCTGCTCATCATCACGTTCGGGTTTCCGCCGATTCAGTTGGGTTTTGGATTCACACTCGATACGGTGGGCGGGATTGGCGGCGTCAACCGCACCATGTCGGTGGATGCGCTCCATGCCGGTTTCGTGGCGCACACGCTCAGTTCGGTTCTATCGCCACAAGACCCGATTGCCAACGCTCCGCAGATCATCAGCGATATTCGCAGTTTCTTTCCGGTAGCCGTGGGGCGCTACATTTTTGGGCCGATCGTGGGAATCGGCTGGGGTACGCCGACTCTCATCCAGCTAACGCTGGGGGTGATTCTCGAGGTTCCTGATCCCATCCGGCTGGTGATTCTGGGACTCATTGACGCCGGGCTGCCCACCCAGGACGTGGCGTTGATCGAGCTGCACATTGATGTCCTGGGCATCGTGGACTTCGGAGCTAAGACGCTCTCGATTGATGGTTCGCTGTTCGATTCCCGGGTTCTGATTTATTCGCTGGCAGGCGACCTGGCGCTGCGCCTGTCCTGGGGTGACAATCCGAATTTTGTTTTCTCGCTGGGTGGTTTCAATCCCCACTTTAATACGAATGGGCTGAACGTTCCGGCCAACATGCAGCGGATGTCGGTCAGCATCGGCGACGGCGACAATCCGCGCATCAGTTCGAACAGCTATTTCGCGGTCACCTCGAACTCGCTGCAATTTGGCGCGAACGTGGAGGCCTACGCGTCCGCCGGCGGATTCAGCATTCATGGATATCTGGGCTTCGACGTTCTCATCATTATTTCGCCGTTCTCGTTCGAGTTCGATTTTTCCGCCGGCTTCGATGTCGCCTACGACGGCGCGACTCTATGTGGGCTGAATGTAGATGGAATGATTTCCGGGCCGACGCCGTGGCATTTGCACGGCGATGCTTCGATCACGTTCCTGTGTTTCACCGCCAGCGCTTCCCTGGACTTGACCTGGGGCGACAGCACGCAAGCGATTCTGCCGCAAAAGCCGGTGATTCCGGATCTGGTTGCAGCCTTGCAGAACCCGGCCAACTGGAGCGCGGCATTGCCGGACGGCGCGGTCACGGCAGTCACACTGGTCACGCAGAATCCGGCGGATAAGAGTCTGCGCGTGCATCCCATCGGAACTCTGCAGGTGCGGGAAAAGGTGGTGCCGCTCGATCTGCCCATCACCAAATACGGCAATGCGACCCCCTCGGATGGCACGGAGTTCGCCATCCCCAACGTGCAGATCAACGGGCAAGCGGAAAATATTCAGACGTTTAAAGACTACTTTGCGGCGGGCCAGTTCCTTACGCTGAGCGATGCCGACAAGCTCTCCCGGCCCAGCTTTGAGAAGTATGATTCGGGCCTGAACATCGGGTCGTCGGCGATCACGCAAGGGCAGGATTCGCATCGTCCCGTGACTTATCAGGAGCACTACATCGACGAGCCGACAGATTTCTCCCGCTTCTCGCGCCTCTACTACATGCCGGCGGGTATTCACCTCGCGTTGACGGCGCAAGGCGCGGGCTACGCGTCTCTGATCAAGAACACCGGAAGTTCGAAGTACAGCAACGGGCCGGCACAGGCGGCGATCACTGTTCAGGAGCCGCAGTATGTGGTCACCAGTGTCACCGACCTGAGCTTGCGGCCGGACATTCTGGGAAACGGCACAACGTACTACGGGGCGCAGGCCGCGATGCAGGCCCATCTGGCGATGCATCCGGAAGAGTCCGGGCAAGTGCAGATTATGCCCGCGCATGAGGTGATGCCATGAGCAACGGCAATCCGCCTCTCGGAAATTATCACTTCCTGGCGTGGGCGCGGCGCGGCATTGGCGCAAGCGTCAACAATGTGGACAACGGCGCGCTGCCCAATCGCTCCAGCCTGAATGTGCAACTGTTTCTGCAGGTGCAGGGCGGGCCAGTAGCAAATCCGCCAGTGCCGGCGGTGCCGGTACAAATGTACGGGCCGGGCGACGTGGTTGGCGTCGATTCGCGGATGGTCATTCGCACCGAGCCGCGGCAATTCACCGTCAACTTCGAGCCGAATTATCTGTGCGGAATTGAATTCGATTCGCCGGACTTCCCCTGGCTGTTCACGCCCGCAGCGCCCAATGGCGACCGGTTACATCCCTGGGTCGCGCTGATTGTGCTCAAACAGGACACTGAATATACATTGCCGTCGGTGGCGCCGAACCCGCTGCCGGTGGTCGATGTGCTCAAGCAGAAAGTGTT
>Ga0209698_10000158_pt1 | contig 70930 bp, 59 predicted proteins | sample LitLauG_LLR_2012_FD_187203 | JGI IMG/M metagenome (GOLD analysis project Ga0209698, IMG submission 187203) | Freshwater sediment microbial communities from Pennsylvania, USA - Little Laurel Run_MetaG_LLR_2012 (SPAdes) (version 2) | ecosystem: Environmental > Aquatic > Freshwater > Creek >... | reverse complement strand
GCGGGAAGTCCTCGCTCACCGCCTCGATCGCGATGTCGCAATCGCGCGCGGCCGCGAGGTCGGTGCCGCCCGCGACGCGCTTCAGGATCTCGGGAGCCTGGGTGGCCGACCAGTTCTGCTTCTTCGCCACGCGCTCGAGATTCTTCGCGATGGTGGAGAGCGCGCGCTCGACGAATTCGGGCTTCGCGTCCACCAGGCGCACCTCGAGGCCGCTGGTCGCGAACACCTGGGCGATGCCGTTGCCCATGGTGCCGCCGCCCACGACCGCGACGCGGCGCACCTTCGCCGACGGCCCGCTCGCCACGGTCTCGGCCAATGGGCTCACGCCACGCGCTCCACCGCGAGCGCCACCGCGTTGCCGCCGCCCAGGCACAGCGTCGCGAGCCCGGTCTGCTTACCGCGCTGCTCGAGCGCCGAGAGCAGCGTCACGAGCACGCGCGCGCCCGAGGCGCCGATCGGGTGGCCGAGCGCCACCGCGCCGCCGTTCACGTTGACGCGGTCCCAATCCCAGCCCAGCGCTTTGCCGTCCGCGATCGCCTGCGCGGCAAACGCCTCGTTCGCCTCGATCAAATCGAAGTGGTCGATTCCTACACCCATCTTTTTCATCAGCCTCTCGACCGCGTCGATGGGCGCGAAGAACAGATCCTTGGGCTCGCCGCCGCCGGTGGCGTAAGCGATCACGCGCGCGAGCGGCTTCGCGCCTCTTTCCCTCACGCGTGCGCCGCTCATCAGCACCAGCGCCGCGCCGCCGTCGTTCAAGCCGGGCGCGTTGCCGGCGGTGATCATTCCGCCGCGATCCTTGGTGACCGCGCCCAGCTTGCCGAGCGTCTCGGCCGTGGTCTCGGGGCGGATCGATTCGTCCTTCGCGATCACGATCGGATCGCCCTTGCGTTGGGGGATCGAGACCGGCACGACCTCCTTGGAGAACCGGCACGCGGCCCACGCTTCGGCGGCCTTCTGGTGGCTCGCGGCAGAGAACGCATCGAGCTCATCGCGCTTCAAGCCCGCCTTCTCGGCGGTGTACTGCGCCAGCTCGATCATGTGGCAGTCGTTGAACGAGCACCACAGGCCGTCCATCACCATGCCGTCTTTCAAGACCGAGTCGCCGAGCTTCTGCCCGGTGCGGCCGCCGAAGAGGTAGTGCGGCGCGCCGCTCATGCTCTCCTGGCCGCCCGCGACGATGCACTCGGCGTCGCCGGCCTTGATCGCCTGCGCGCCCAGCATCACGGCCTTGAGGCCCGAGCCGCACACCTTGTTGATCGTGACCGCCCCGACGTGCGGATCGATGCCGGCCTTGATCAGCGCCTGGCGAGCGGGCGCCTGACCCTGTCCGCCCTGGACGACGTGGCCCATCAGCACCTCGTCCACCTCGTTTCCGGCGACGTTGGCGCGCTTCATGGCCTCGCGAATCGCGATCGCGCCCAGATCGGAGGCCTTGAGGCTGGCGAGGCCTCCCAGAAATTTGCCAATGGGAGTGCGGGCGGCGCCCACGATGAAGACGTCGGGTGTGCTCATGACAGACCTCGCGTGTCGCGGTCGGCGGGTGTGTGGAGGAACGGCAGCCGAGGGATATTACACCAGCCGCACCGGCCGGGCACGCGAACGCCGCGCGCCCGGCGAAGCCGTGTTCAGGCCCCGATCAATGGGTGATCGAGACTCTCCGGCTCTGGGTCAACCCCGGCAGCTCGAGGCGCATGAAGTAGACGCCGGTCGCCACGTGTTGCCCGCGCTCGTCGCGCCCATCCCACAGCGCTTGGGACTCGCCGGCGCCGAAATCGCGATCGAGCACGCTCGCCACGCGGCGGCCCTGCGCATCCACCACGTCGAGGCGCGCGTGTCCTGGCGCGGCCATCGCGAAGCGGACGTTGACGCTCGAGCGCGAGGGATTCGGCCACGGCGACGTCACGAATCCCGCACGCGCCGAGGGACCACCGCCCACGCCGGCCGGAACGTTCACGATCACGCAGCCCTTCATGCCGAGTCCGACGTGCAGGTTGCAGAAGAACGGCACGGTGCCGGGGCTGGTGAACGTGAACATGAAATCCTGCGACGCCATTGCCAGTGGCATGTCGAACAGCGTGCCCATGTTGGGATCGGTCGGCCCGGTGCCATTGATGCACGTGTGTCCCACGCCGGATCCGTACTTGAAGAGCACGGTCTGGCCAACGAGAATGGTTACGGTGTCGATCGGCGTCGCGGCATTGCCGTCGGCATCGAACGTCGTGAGACCGGTCACGAACGAATCCACCGGAGCCGCGGTGGTGTGAAACGTGTGAGGCGGATGCTTCGCGAACCAGGCTTCGTTCGCGCGCCGCATGGACTCCTCGCTCATGTTCATGCCGGGCATGCTGGAACTGGCGGCCGAGCGCGACGCGGCCGCGAAGGCCAGCCACGCGGCCGCCGCGAGAACCACGACCACCAGCGACCACAGCGACGGGTGACGGCGGAAGCTGCGAGCGACGTGACTGGGGGACACGGTGACCTCCGATGCGCGATGCCGAGGCGAGCGAACCTTCCCATGGATCGGGGCTCGGCGCTTCTCACCCGCGCCTCAAGGGCCTGCCGGCGCGGTCGAGCGTCTCATGTAGAGTCTCGCGCCCACCGCCGGGGTTCAAGCATTTTGTATAGCGGCAATCGTCCCAGTTTAGGAGGGTCGAACGATCGCGATGCTGGCGGTATGACCGTGCAGGAAGTTGCTCTCGCCGACCGGACCCATTTCGCCCGCGCAGAACATGCCCGCCGCGGGAACGGCGCCCCCCAGCGCGTCCTGGAGCACCGAAATGTCGCCGTCGGGCTTGCCGTAGAGGCCGCGCCCGCGGCCGTTGCACGCGAAGAGGAGCGCCGCCGAAGCGGCGCGATCGAACGGCTGGGGCGAGAGCAGCATCTCGAGATCCTCGCGCGCGGTGGTCGCATCGCGAACGTGGAGGCGAATGCGCTCGTTCGCAGCCACCGCGTCCCCGACCGCGATCACGCCGCGGTCGCGATCGGCGCCGAGCAGGTTGCGGATCAGATAATCGCGCGGTCCCGAGGCTTCGCCGCGCATCGGACGGCCGATGTAGAGCCCGCCCGCGAGCCGCTCGCGCTCCGACTCCGGCAGCTCGCGCAGCACCTCCTCGGCGCGCTCGAGCGCGGGCTGGCCGTCCAGCTCGATCAGGAAGTTCTGCTCCGCGCGCGTCACGCGGATGGGCGGTCCGACCGGTCGGCAGCCCTGCGAGACCACCACGTCCACGCGCAGCGCTCCCGCGAGCGCCAACGCAACGCCACCCTCGTGCGCCACCCAGTCGTTCAGGATGAGCGCGTTGCCGTGCGGGCTCACGCCGGCGCTCGCCATGCCGCCCACCACACGAACGCCGGGCGCGAAGCGGTTGAAGCCCTCGAGCACACGCTCGATGTGGAGCGAGAACGGATCGCCGAGGAGCAGCACCAGCTCGGCGCCCACCGCATGCGGCGCGTGGCGGCGGAACTCGCGCTCGTCGCCGGAGGCCGCCGCCCAACCGGAGTTCATGAGCAGGAACGGATGGAGCTCGACGCCCGGCAGACGCGCCACGAGCAGCGAGAGCGCGGGATCCGATTCGACCTCGTGCCGCGTGGAGACGATTCCCCGGGCGCTCGCCCCGATCAGGCAGTGCGGCGCGAGCGTGGCGCGCAGCGATTCCGACAACGCCTCGGCCGCCGGCGCGTGAGAGGCGCTGAAGAACACGAACGCGAGGTCGACCGGCCCCTCTCCGAGCGTTTCGCGCACGCGGCGCGCGGCATCGCTGGCGGCTTCGGTCGTGGACTCGAGCGCCGAGCTCGCGGCGGCCCAGCGCATCCCGCCGCTCTCCGCGCCCATCGGCGGCGGCTCGGGCTTCGGCATCAGAACGACTTCAGGATCTCGCGCGCGATCACCATGCGCTGGATCTCGCTCGTTCCCTCGCCGATCTCCATCAGCTTCGCGTCGCGGTGCATCCGTTCGACCGGAACGTCGCGGCAATAGCCCAGGCCGCCGAAGATCTGAATCGCCTTGTCGGTCACCCAGTTCGCGGCCTCGCTCGCGAACAGCTTGCACATCGCGGCTTCCTTCACGTACTCGGCGCCCTCGTCGCGCAGCCGCGCGGCGTGATAGACCAGCATGCGCGAGGCCTCGATGCGCGTCGCCATGTCGGCGAGCATGAATTGCACCGCCTGGAACTCGGCGATCGGCTTGCCGAACTGCTTTCTCTGTTTGGCGTATCGCGCGGCGTGCTCGAACGCGCCCTGCGCGATCCCGAGCGCCAGTGCACCGATCGAGATGCGGCCGCCGGTGAGCGTCTTCATGAAGTTCGAGAAGCCACTGCTGGGTGAGCCCAGCATGTTCTCCTCCGGCACGATGCAGTCCTCGAACGAGAGCGCCACCGTGTCCGAGCCGCGCAGTCCCATCTTCTTCTCGCGCTTGCCGACCTTGAAGCCGGTGGTCGCGGTGTCGAGGATGAATGCGCTGATCCCGCGCGTGCCGCCGCCGGCCTCGGTGCGGGCGGTGAACGTCACGTACTTCGCGACGCTGCCGTTGGTGATGTAGATCTTGGAACCGTTGACGCGCCAGCCGCCCTTCACCTTTTCGGCCTTGGTCTGCGTGCCCGCGGCGTCGGAGCCGGCGTTCGGCTCGGTGAGCCCGAATGCGCCGATCGCCTGGCCGCGCGCCATCGGGACCAGGAAGCGCTGCTTCTGCTCCTCGGTGCCGTTGCCATAGACCGGTCCGCAGCCGAGCGAAACGTGCGCGGCCAGCGTGATGCCGGTCGAGGCGCAGGCGCGCGAGATTTCCTCGACCGCGATCACGTACGCGAGCGTATCCATGCCGGCGCCGCCGTATTTTTCGGGAAACGGCAGGCCGAGGAAACCCAGCTCGGCCATCTGCTTCACGGTCTCGGTCGGGAATTCCTCGCGCTCATCGAGGTCGCGCGCGCGCGGCGCCACCACTTCGTCCGCAAACTTGCGCGCCATCTCGCGCACCTGGTGATGTTCTTCCCTGAGCAGCAGCATCGAGAACGGGCTCCGGTTCGGTTCCGGGGGGGTGCCCGCGGAAGCCGCGGCCCTCGCGGGCACGGGCGCATGCGGGCGTGAATTCGCTTCAATCTATCGCACGGCGCGGCGAATCCGAAATCGCCGGGCGGTGTCGCCGCAGTGCTTGGCGGCCCGGCCGCCGCGCCCGGCCGCGTCTTCCGCGCGTCTCAGGCCGCGGGCGAAGCGGCGGGCTCGAGCGGCGCGCTCTCGATTACGCGCCGGCCCGCGGCACGCGCGCGCGCCAGGAGCGCGGCGTCACGCGCCACGCTTCCGATCTCGTTGTCCTCGTGACTCCAGAGCAGGGTCTCCTCCCAGCGCGCGCCGATCCACTTCATGAATCCGCGCACCGTGCGCTCGGCGTACTCGTGCTGGTGCGCGGCGCTGCACGCGGTCACGAACAGGCCGCGGCGCGTGCGGGCCCACTTCGCCCGAAAGCCTTCGCCCCCGCCGGGCAACCGCACCAGCGGTGTCACGCAATTGCAGCGGTCGATCACGAGCTTGAGCTGCGCGCTGACCGTATCGAAGTAGATGGGCGAGCCGACCGCCACCGCGTGTGCGCGCTCGAGGGCGGCGTAAACCGGGTCCATGTCGTCGTGAAAGATGCAATAGCCCGTGGTGGGCTCGGGACCGCACGCCTCACAGGGCCGCACGCGGAGCTCGGCGCAGCGGATGTGCAGCGCGTCTCCGCCGGCCTCGCGCGCGCCCTCGCACACCGCCTCGAGCAGCAGATCCACGCTGCTGCCGCGCCGTGGACTGCCATTGAGCGCGACCAGCAGACGATGGCTCACCTTCTGACTCCCCAGATCAGCGTCGTGGCGCCCAGGCTCCGCACCAGCGGCAGCGCCTCCGCGAGCGCCTCGGCCGCGCGGCCGGCCGGCATCAGAAAATCGGGCAGCGTCTTCATGACCCACAGGAAGCTCGACACGCCCTCCACCTCGAGCCCCGCTGCTTCGAGGCCGCGCTTCAGCTCCATCACCGTGAGCGGATGGTGATAGCGATAGGGATGATATTGCGAATGATCGTCGCTCGCCTCGGGGAAGCACGAGGAGGGCAGTGAGCGCCGCAGCCATTGCCAGCGCACCGCGGCGCGCTTCACGGTCTCGATCGGCGATGCCGAGTTGGGGGTCGAGAGCGCGAGGCGGCCCCCGGGCTTCAAGACGCGCGCGATTTCCGACAGCACGCGCGGGCGATCGGGCCGGAACACGTGCTCCATCATCTCGACCGACACCACGCGATCGAAGGACGCGTCGCGAAACGGCAGCCGTGCAGCGTCGGCCTGGGCGAGATTCAACCGGCGGGCGGGATCGAGGGCGGCGCGCGCCCAGCGCAGCTGATCGGATTCGAGATCGACGCCGGTCGCGCTGAGACCGCTGTCGGCGGCCCACAGCGTGCCGTACGCCCAGCCGCAGCCGAGATCGAGCACGTGCTGCCCGGGCTCGAGCCGCGCATGCTCGAGCACCTCGCGGAAACGGCGCACCGTCATGTAGTGGCGCGCGCGCGGGCCGAGGAACCAGTGCTCGACCAGGTACGGAAGCTGGGAGCGGTCGCGAATCTCCGGGCGGGGCTCCCCCGCGAGTGGGCTCAGGTGCGTATCCGGGTGGGTGTTGTGGTCAGCGCCGCTTTCGGCTCTTCGGCCCGCGGGCGCTCGTGCCGGCTCGCGCGCTCGCGGCGGCGCGCGGTTTCGCCGATGGCTTCGCGCTGGCGCGCGCACGCGCGGGCCGTGGATGCGCGGGACGCGGCACCTCCGGATACGGCGCCGAGCGCGGCGGCGCGGCCGGCGCGGGCGCGAGCGCCGCGGCGCCGTGACGCGCGACGAACCAATCGCGGATGTAGTGCGCGATGTCCTGCGTGGAAGATCCGGGCCCGAACAGCTTGCCGACGCCGAGGCGCGCGAGCGCATCCATGTCCTCGGGCGGGATGATGCCGCCGCCGGTCAGCAATCGGTCGCTGATGCCGCGCTGCTTCATCAGCTCGAGCACGTCGGGGAACAGCGTCATGTGCGCGCCCGAGAGGATCGAAAGCGCCACCACGTCCACGTCCTCCTGCACCGCGGCCTCGACGACCTGCTCGGGACTCTGATGGAGGCCGGTATAGATGACCTCCATGCCGGCGTCACGAAGCGCGGCCGCGACCACCTTGGCGCCGCGATCGTGGCCATCCAGCCCGGGCTTTCCCACCAGCACGCGGATCTTGCGTGGCATTCAGGGCCTCGGCGTGGCCAGCGTGAAGGACATGATCAGAACTCCGTGCTCTCGTGATAGTCGCCGTAGACCTCGCGCATCGCGCCGCGGATCTCGCCCTCGGTGGCGTACGCGCGCGCGGCGCCGAGTATCTTCTCCATCACGTTCTGATCGCCCGGCGCGCTCGCGGCCGCAGCGGTCAGCGCCTTCAGGGCCGCGGTGCAGGCGCGGTCGTCGCGGGTGCGCTTCACCTCGGCGATCGAGCGCTTCTGCTCCTCCTCGACCTCTTCGCCGATGTAGAGGATGGGAATCTCGAGCTTTTCGCCCTCCTCGACGTACTCGTTGACGCCCACGATCACGCGCTGCTTCTTCTCCATCTCCTTCTGATACTGATACGCGGCCCGTCCGATCTCGCGCTGGAAGAAGCCGCGCTCGATCCCGGCCACCACGCCACCCAGGCCATCGATCTGACGGAAGTAGTCCTCGGCCTGGGCCTCGAGCGTGTTCGTGAGCGATTCGAGGTAATACGAGCCGCCCAGCGGATCGATGGTCTCGGTCACGCCCAGCTCATGAGCGATGATCTGCTGCGTGCGCAGCGCGATCTTCACCGCCTTGTCGCTCGGCAGCGCGATCGTCTCGTCCATCGAGTTCGTGTGCAGCGATTGGGTGCCGCCCAGCACCGCGGCCAGGGCCTCGAACGCGGTGCGCACGATGTTGTTCTCGGGCTGCTTGTCCCACAGCGAGCAGCCGGCGGTCTGGGTGTGGAAGCGCATCAGCCACGACTCCTTGCGCTTCGCACCGAAGCGGTCGCGCATGTGGCGCGCCCAGATGCGCCGCGCCGCGCGCAGCTTCGCGATCTCCTCGAAGAAGTCGAGGTGGCTGTTCCAGAAGAACGACAGGCGCGGCGCGAACGCGTCCACGTCGAGCCCGCGCTCCAGGCACTCCTCGACGTACGTGAAGCCGTCGGCGAGCGTGAACGCCAGCTCCTGCCCGGCGGTCGAGCCGGCCTCACGGATGTGGTAGCCCGAGATCGAGATGGTGTTCCACTGCGGCACGTGCTTCGTGGCGAACTCGATCAGATCCACGATGATGCGCAGGGAAGGCCGCGGCGGGAAGCACCAGCACTTCTGCGCAATGTATTCCTTCAAGATGTCGTTCTGCAGCGTGCCGCGCAGTCTCGAGAACGGCACGCCCTGCTTCTCGGCGTTCGCGAGGTAGAAGCCGAACATGATCGAGGCCGGGCCGTTGATCGTCATCGAGGTCGAGATCGTGCCGGGATCGATGCCATGGAGCAGAATTTCCATGTCGCGCAGGCTGTCGAGCGCGACGCCGCACTTGCCGACCTCGCCGTGCGCCTTGGGATGATCGCTGTCGTAGCCCATGATGGTGGGGTTGTCGAACGCAATCGAGAGTCCAGTCTGCCCGTGCGCGAGCAGGTAGTGATAACGCTGGTTCGACTCGGCGGGCGTCCCGAAGCCGGCGAACTGCCGCATCGTGAACATGCGGCCGCGATACATGTTGGGGTGGATGCCGCGCGTGTACGGAAACTCGCCCGGAAACGCGACGTCGCGCGGCAGATCGATCCCGGAGAGATCTTCGGGCGTGTAGAGCGGCCGAATGGGAACGCCCGAGATGGTGTAGGGATAGACGTCGGGGCGCTGCTTCGCCTGAGCGAAACGCGACTCCCAGACCGCGCGCTGGCCCTCCCACGCGGCTTGGGTGGCCGCCGCGCGCCGGCCATTGGTCTCCGCGCCGCGGCCCGCGCGGGCGGCGCGCGAGGGCGGGGCGCGCCGCGAGCCTTCGGCGACGATCGAGCGCCCGCTGGCCCTGCGTTTGCCGTTCTTTCGCGGGTGGGGCGCCATGCGAGATCCTCGATTTCGGGTGGCGGGGCGCGGCAGCCGCGTGCGCCCTCAGGGCATCGAGACTACGGTCTCGCTGCGAACAGGGTCAAGCCGGCGCCGAGCGATTGGGCTTTCCCGCGGCGCGCTCTCCGGTAACGTCTGGGGCGGCCGCTCGACCACCCACCGAAGGAGTGACCATGAATCGTCGTCTGGCTGTGGCGGCCGTTCTGATCGTCGCCGGCGCCGCTCCCGCTCGCGCGGCGCTCATCAACGTCCGCGACTATCCGAGCCCGGCCGCCGCGTTCGCCGCCGCGCACCCCGGCGACCGCGTCTACTTCCCGTCTCCCGGGCCTTATCAGGCCCCGACCGGAGGCTGGAAGATCTCGAAGAGCCTCGAGATCTTCGGCGACGGAGTGGGCGACGAGACGCTCACCGGCTCATCGGGAATCGTGCCGGACGACGAGGGCAGCGCGTTCGTGCTCGACTCGACGAAGACGCTCGGCAACGTCTACATCCACGACCTGCTCGTGAGGCGCGACAGCCCGGGCGCGGGCCCGCGCGACGCGATTCACGGCGTGATGCCGGATGGCGGGCGCTCGGTGTTCATCGGCATCCGGCTCGAGCGGATGACGTTCATCAGCCTCGCGCATGACGCGATCCATCTGGACGGCGGCGCGCGCAACGGACTCCTGCTCGTGAACATCGCCGACTGCCAGGCCAACAGCTGCCTGGGCTCGGGGCTCGTTCTCAGGAATTGCACCACGACGACGGTCACCGGCGGCTACTACCACGCCAACATGCACTTCGGCATCTTCGCGCAGAACGCCGGCATCAAGCTCTACGGCGCCGCCCTCGAGGGCAATCAGAGCGTCGGGGCCTCGAACGACTACGAGTCGCAGCTGAGGCTTCAAACCTGCCATGCCTTCCTCGTCGAGGGCTGTCACTTCGAAGAATTCAGCGACGACGTCCACCCGGCGAAGACCGCGATCTCGGTCATCAACTGCTGGGGTGGACGGATCTCCTCGACGTTGTTCTACAAGAACGGGGCGGGCAACCGGGGCTCGCGGGGCATCTTCATCAGCGGCGGCTCGCGGAACATCAGCGTGGATGCCAACGACTGGGCCCTGATCGACACACTGGTGTCCGTCAAGCCGTTCGACGGCAACACCGGCTGCAAGGTCGAGCCGCAGACCGTGCTCTCGACCGACGCGCGCGCCGCCGGCCGGGTCGTTCTGCCCTAGACGGTCGAGCGCAGGCGCTCGAAGTGGTGCTTGCGCAGCTTCGCGACCTTGGGGGCGATCACCGCCTGGCAGTAGGGCTGCGCGGGATTCCGCGCGAAGTAGCCCTGGTGGTAGCTCTCGGCCGGGAAGAACTCCGTGAACGGCACGAGCTCGGTCACGATCCTGTTCTTCCACGTGCCGCTCGCGGTGTGCGCCGAGATCGCCGTCTCGGCCGCGCGCTCTTGCTCCGGCGAGTGATGGAAGATCACCGAGCGGTATTGCGTTCCGACGTCGGCGCCCTGCCGGTTGAGCGTGGTGGGATCGTGGATGGTGAAGAACACGTCGAGCAGATCGGCGTAGGAGATCTCGGTGGGATCGAACGTGACCTGAATCACCTCGGCGTGCCCCGTCGAGCCCGAGCACACCTCCTCGTACGACGCGGCTCCGCGCCCGCCGGCGTAGCCGGACTTGACCTCGCGCACCCCGCGCAGCTGCGTGAACACCGCCTCGAGGCACCAGAAGCACCCGCCGCCCAACGTGGCCTTCTCGAGCTCGTCACTCATGACCCGTTCCTCCTTTGCCGCGGATACGCGTATCGGGCGCCGAATGTGACGCGCCGCCGATCAGTCGCTCCGCCGCCTGATGCGGCGTGAGCCGGTGCGCCGCCAGCGCCTCGAGCGCCTCGTGCCACGCGGCGTCGCTGACGCGCGCGCGGAACGCATCCCATAGTCGGTCGCGCAGCAGGCTTTCGAGCCGCTGCGCCACGCGCTGACGGCGGCGGCGATCGAGCCCGCCCTCCTCCTTCAGGAACTCGAGATGCTCTTCGAGCCGATCCGCGAGCTCGGCGACGCCCTGCCCCAGCGAGGCCACGGTCTGGAGCACCGGCACCGGCCACTCGGACGGCGCCGCGCGCAGCTCGAGCGCCGATTGGATCGCGAGCGCGGCACGGTCCGCGCCGTCGCGGTCCGCCTTGTTGACGACGAAGAGATCGCCGATCTCCATCAGCCCGGCCTTCATCGCCTGCACCGTGTCGCCGGATTCGGGCACCATCACGACCACCGTGGTGTCGGCGGTCTGCGCCACCTCCAGCTCGCTCTGCCCCACCCCCACGGTTTCGATCAGGATGCGCGCGAAGCCCACGGCGTCGAGCACATCGCACGCCTGCGCGGTATGGACCGCGAGGCCGCCCATGCTGCCGCGCGTCGCCATCGAGCGGATGAAGACGCCGGGATCGCCCGACAGCTCGCCCATGCGCACGCGATCGCCGAGCAGCGCGCCGCCCGAGAACGGGCTGGTGGGATCGACCGCGACGATCGCCACGGTTTCGCCCCGGCCCCGATACTCCTGCGCGAGCCGCAGCACCAGCGTGCTCTTGCCCGCGCCGGGGGGTCCGGTGATGCCGATGCGATACGCGCGCCCACTCTTTTCGAAGCATGCGTTCAGGATCTCGACCGCGCCCGGCGCCTCGTTCTCGACCCGCGAGATCGCGCGCGCCAGCGCGGCGCGCTCGCCCGCGAGGGCCCGCGACAGCAGATCGTGATCGCCGAGTTCGGTGGACAAGTGCCGCATCCGCTGATGGAGCGTGGGCCGCGCGCGCCCGCGCGGTGTGTGCGCCTAAGGAGCCGCGAGCGATCGAGGCTAAGGCGCGCGGCGCGCGGGGGTCAAGCGCGCCAGCTCGCCCAGGCGGCGGCGGAATTCCGCGACGTGATCGATGATGGGGCTCGCGCCGAAGTCCGGCAACGGCAGCTGGCGGGTCCAGATCGCGCCCGCGCGCCAGATCCCGACGAAGTTCCAGTAGAGCGGTGTCGGGCCCCCGCTGGTGTCGGCCATCGCGATCGTGCGATCCGCCGGGTAGTCGTGCACCATCACCTTCGAGAGCAGCCGATACGGATCCCAGTACTGGCGGCAGCGCGGATCGGGCATCTCGGCGAGCACCAGGCTGTTCGGCAACTGCCGGTCGCTGTGCGTGACGTGCATCCACACCGCGTAGATCTTGATCGGCGTCGAGCTGCTGTCCTGGAACACCTGCTGTACCGCGGCCGCGCCCGCGCGGCAGTGCGGTCAGGTCGGCGACATCATCAGGATCACGCGCGCAACATTGCTGTCGGCGTTGAACTGCTCGCGCAGCTCGTCGAAGTTGTCGGGATCGAGCGTGGCGAGCGGCGGCTGATCGCCCGGCACGAGGTGCAGCAGCTCGAGCCCCGACGGCAGCGCTCCCGAGGAATCCGGCGCCTGCGCGTGCGCGCGGCACGAGAGCGCGAGCGTCAGCAGCGAAACCGTGGCGGCGAGGAGCACGCCGCGCGCGCGGCTCATGCGCTGCGCTTGAGCGCCTGCGGCAGCGCCTCCAACACGCGGCGCGCGATGCGCTCGGCCGCGTCCGGGTGCGCGAGCTGGGCCGCCGCTGCGCGCACGCGCTCGCGCGTCTCGGGCGCGGCGAGCCAGCGCGCCACCGTCGTCTCGACCTCCGCGACCGAATCCGCGTGCCGCGCCGCGCCGCCGCGCTCCAGGTACTCGGCGTTGCGCTCCTCCTGACCGGGCGTGGGCTTGAACACCACGAGCGGCGCGTGCTTGACGAGCGCTTCGGAGCACGTCAGGCCGCCGGCCTTGCTGACCACCACGTCGCAGGCCTCGAGCAGCAGATCCACCTCGTGCGTGAAGCCGAGCGCGCGCACGCGCCCGGCGCGCGCCGCGGGTCGCGATTCGACCTCGCGCCGCAAACGCGCGTTGGTGCCGCACACCACGATCACGCGCGGGCGTTGCGCGAGCGCGGCGAGGCGCTCGGCGAGCTCGGCGAGCGGCCCGACGCCGCTCCCGCCGCCCATCACCAGCACCATCGGCTCACCGGTCTCGAGACCCAGCCGCGCGCGGGCGGCATCGCGTCCGATCGGGCGCCCGAACGCCGGATCGATCGGGATCCCGGTGACCTCGATGCGCGCGGGCTCGACGCCCTGCCCGGCGAGCTCGGCGGCGACCTCGGGGCTCGCGACGAAGTAGCGATCGACGTGGGGAAACGCCCAGAACGGATGCGCGGCGAAATCGGTGATGACGCAGTAGAGCGGAACGCGCAGCCGGCCGTGGCCGCGGATCGGCGACAGGGCCTCGACCGGAAGGAAGTGCGTGCACACCACCGCGTCGGGGCTCTCGCGCTCGAGCACGCGCACCAGGCGGCGGAGGTTCAGGCGATCCATCGCGAGCCGCACCGGCGCGGTGCTGCGGTTGACGCGCGCGATCGACCACGAGTGATAGAGCGCGCCCCATAGCGCGGGCGCGCGCGCGGCCATCGCGTTATAAGAGGCGGCGTAGGTGTTGCGATAGAAGCGCGAGGCGAACACCAATGTGTCCACCTCGCGCACCGTCGCCGACGGCTGGAGCGCGGTGAGCGCCGCCGCGAGCGCCTGGGCCGCGCGCTTGTGTCCGCTGCCGGCCGTGGCGTGAAGGATCGCGATGCGCGGCCCGCGCGCTTCGGGCCCTCCCGCCAGCGTGCCGACCGCGACCACGCCGTGGCCGGCGGTCGGGAACAGCACCTGGATCTCCTCGTCGTTGCGCCACTGGCGGCGCCACCAGCGCCGCTGGACGCGCAAGCGCGCGCGCCAGCGCTGCGTCAAGCGCTCCGGAATCCGGAGCCTTCCCAATCGCGCCATTCAGATTCCTCCGCGGCTCAGGCGTCGCTCAGCGCGTTGCGGTAGTGGGTCAGCACCGCGCCGTCCTCGCGCGTCTCGATCGCCACCACGTCGATGCGCTTCGAGCGCGACGGATCGAGCGCGGCCGCGGCGCGCAGGAGGCGCGCCCGCTTGCCCGCATCCACCGCCGAGGCGGCGCCGCCATAGTCGCCGCGCGTGCGCGTCTTCACCTCGACCAGCACCTGCGTGCGCCCCTCCTCCACCACCAGGTCCACCTCGACGCCGGCCAGGCGGACGTTGCGAGCGACGATCGCGCAACCGCGCAATTCGAGATACGCCGCGGCCAACGCCTCGCCCGCGCGCCCGTGAGCTCCTGCGATGCCCATTCGTGCTCCGATCCGGGGGCGTTTCGCGGGAGCGCCTGCGCGGCGCGCTCTTCTCCTCCAATGAGCACCCGGGCCGCGCGGCCACGCATCACATTCTAACCGAGCGGCAGGCTCTGCACACACACGGGGGTGAACGAGTAGCGATGGAGCGGACACGGCCCGAGCCGCTCGAGCGCTTCGAGATGCTCGGCGGTGCCGTAGCCCTTGTGGCGCGCGAAGCCGTATGCCGGCCACACGCGATCGAGCCGGTCCATGATCCGATCGCGCACCACCTTCGCCACGATGGACGCGGCCGCGACCGAGAGCAGCCGCGCATCGCCGTCCACGACCGCGCGCTGCGCGGGGATGAGCCCCGGCACCTCGGTGTTGCCATCCACCAGCACCAGCTCCGGCGGGACGCGCAACCGGTGCACGGCGCGGCGCATCGCCTCCAGGCTCGCGCTTCGGATGTTCATGAAGTCGATGCGGCGGGGACCGATCACCGACCATGAAAAAGCCCGGGCCTCGCACAGGACCCGGGCATAGAGGGCTTCGCGCCGCTCGGGCGGCACCTTCTTGCTGTCGTCGATTCCTTCCCAGCGCACGCCGGACGGCAGGATCACCGCCGCGGCCACCACGGGTCCCGCCAGCGGCCCACGGCCCGCCTCGTCCACGCCCGCGACGAGGCTGCCTCCCGCGAAGTCCCTTTCGAATCGGGCCAGCCGTCGCCACACGGGCGGCATGGGTTACTCCGTGGTCTGCTCGCTCTGCTTTTCGGAAAGGCGCGCGGCCTTGCCGGTCTTGCGGCGCAGATAGAACAACTTCGCGCGCCGCACCTTGGAATGCCTCACCAGCTTGATCTCGGCCACCGAGGGACCGTGAACCGGAAACGTGCGCTCGACGCCCACGCCCTCCGAGATCTTGCGCACCGTGAACGTCTTGCGCATGCCGCTGCCGCGCACGTTGATCACGTCGCCGCGGAATTTCTGCTGGCGCTCCTTGTCGCCCTCGATCACGCGCACCGACACTTCGACCGTGTCTCCGGGGCGCAGATCGGGTAGCTCGCCCGTTTTCATACGGGCGGCTTCCACCTTTTGCAGCAGGCCCATGACTGGGCTCCTTTCTTCAGCCTCGCTGGATTTCGCCGGGGCTTGGAGCCCGGACATGGATCGCGGCGGAGGAGTATAGGCGAGTGGCCCCGAAGCGGGCAAGCGGACGCGGGTTTCGCGCGGCCGAGGGCTCGCCCCGCGGTCCGGCGTGAGCGCACGGTCCGGCGTGAGCACGCGGTCCGGCGTGAGCGCGCGGGTTCACGTCAGCGCGCGAGCCGACGTCAGCGCGGCGCGCGTGCGCTCAGCGCTTCGGCGTAAACCGCGGCGGTGGCGCGCGCGGTGCTCTCCCATGTAAAGCGCGAGGCGCGCAGCGGGCCCTCGCGAGAGAGGCGCGCGCGCAGCTCGCGATTCTCGATCGCCTCCCTGAGCGCGCGCGCGAGCGCGGGCGCATCGAGCGGCGCCACGGTGAGCGCGGCCTCGCCCACGACTTCGGGCAGGCTCGAGACGTTTGAGGTGACGACCGGCGTTCCGCACGCCAGCGCCTCGAGCGGCGGAAGGCCGAAGCCCTCCTCGAGGCTCGGGTAGCAAAACACGTCGGCGGCGCGATAAAGCGCGGGAAGATCGGCCTCGGCGATCCGGCCCGGCCGATCCACGCGCGCCGCGGCCGGGCTCGAAGCGATGGCGCGCTCGGCGGCCTCGTTCTTCCATCCGGCCGCTCCGGCCACCACCAGGCGGTGGGGCAGCCGGGCGGCCGCGAGCGCTTCGAACGCGCGGATCAGCGTGACGAGGTTCTTGCGCGGCTCGCGCGTGCCGACGAACAGCACGAACGGCGCGCGGAGTCCGAGCCGCGCGATGATCGCGGCGTCGTCCGCGGAGCGCGCGGGGCGAAAGCGCTCGAGATCGCAGCCGGGATGAACGGGGCGCAGGCGCTCCTTCGGCACCGCGAGCCGCTCGGCCGCGGCGCGGGCGGTGGCCTCGGAGTCGGTGATGACGAGCGCGGCATGCGCGAGCGCGCGCGGCGCGATCCAGCGCAGGTTCGCTCCGTTCAAGGGTGTGTGCAGCTCGGGGCGCGTGAGAAACGAGAGGTCGTGCAGTGTCACCACCACCGGCACGCGCGCGCGCGGCGAGACGAGATCGGTGGCGTGAACGAGATCGCACGGCGGCGGCCAGCGCGCGACGCCCGGCCCGCCGAGCTGGGAGATCAGCGATCGTGCGCGCCACGCGCGCGTTCCATGCGGAATGCGCGCGAGCGCGAGACCCGCGAGCCATTCGGGCGGATCGCCCGCGGGCGCGCCGGCCGCGTAGGGAATCAGCTCGGGCGGCGCCGCGAGCCCGCGCAGCGCGCGCAGCAGTCCCTGCACGTAGCGCGCGATGCCCGCGCCCTGCCCGAGCGCGGCCGAGACATCGATCGCGACGCGGGGCCGCGTCATCTCCGGCGCAGCGAGTCGAGGTAGCGCCGATCCTCGGCGCTCAGGGCCGCGCCCTCGAGCAGCTCCGGGCGGCGCTCGAACGTGCGCCGCAGCGCTTCCTCGCGGCGATGGCGCGCGATCTCGCCGTGGTGGCCCGACAGCAGCACGCCCGGCACCGTCCAACCGCGATACTCGGCCGGCCGCGTGTAGTACGGGGAATCGAGCAGGCCGGAATGGAACGAGTCGCCCTCGACGGAATCGAACGTGCCCACCACGCCCGGCAGGAGCCGCGCGATCGCATCCACCACGCACAGGGCCGCGGGCTCGCCGCCCGACATGATGAAGTCGCCGAGCGACAGCTCCTCATCCGCCAGGTGTTCGGATACGCGCTCGTCCACGCCCTTGTATCGTCCGCACACCAGCACCAGGTGCGAGAGGGCCGCCAGAGCGATCGCGCGGTCCTGCGTGAAGCGCGCGCCCTGCGGCGAGAGCACCACGACGCGCTCCGCGGCGCCGCGCGATTCCCGGGGCGCGAGCGCGAGCGATGCGAGCGCGCGGTCGATCGGCTCCACCTTCATGATCATGCCGGCGCCGCCGCCAAACGGATAGTCGTCGGTGGTGCGGTGGGAGTCCGCGGTGAAGTCGCGCAAGGCGACGATGTGCACCTCGAGCGCGTTCTTCTCGCGCGCGGCGCGAATCATGCCCTCCTCGAGCGCGGGCCCGAAGAACTCCGGGAAGATCGTGAGAATGGAAATCTTCACGTTCAGATGTCCTCGAGTCCCGCCGGCAGCGCCACCGTGATCACGCCGGCCTCGAGATCCACGTGGCGCACCACGCTCGCGACCGCGGGAATCATCCACTCGCGCTCGCCGCGCACCACGTAAATCGGGTGCGCGCCGGGAGGCATGATCTCCTCGAGCCTGCCGAGCGCGCGGCCCTCGCTCGTGCGCACCTCGCAACCGATGAGCTGAAACGTCCACGCCAGCCCCGGCCCGGGATCCGGCAGCCGCGAGCGCTCGATCTGAAGCTCGCCGTTCACGAGCTCGGCCGCCGCCGCGCGCGAGCTCACGCCGGCGAAGCGCACCAGCATGCGGGGAGTCGCCGTTCTTGCCGCGGCCAGGGTGAGCGGCCGGGTCTGCCCACGCGCGCCGCGCCATTGGAAATCGCGGAGCGCGAGCAGCTCCGCGGGCTCGAGCCCCGGGACATCCAGCGCCAACTCGCCGGCCAGGCCGTGAGGTCGGCCGAGCCGCCCCAGCGTGACGAAGGACACAGCCTAGTCGGCGATCTCCAGATTCGCGCGACGTCCGAGCTTGTGCGCGGCGGCGCCGAGCGTCAGACGCAGCGAGCGCGCGGTCCGCCCCTGCTTGCCGATCACGTGGCCGAGGTCATCGGGATGCACCTGCAACTCGAAGCACGCGTCCTCGCCCGCTTCGAGCACCTCGACCGCGACCTCGTCGGGGTGATCCACCAGGCCGCGCGCCATGAACACCACGAGCTCCTGCAGCTTGCGATCGCCGTCGTCGGGCTCGGCGCGGCGATGCTCGCGCCGCGGCTCGTGGAACTTCAGCGACTCGTCGGGCTGCGGGACTCCGCCGGTATGGATGATAGCTTCCACCCGCTCCACAGGAAGAGGGCCGTCCACAGGCCCGACAGGAGGAGCGCCGGCAACGGCCGGTTGAGCCGGAGTATAACGAGACCGCTTGCGCAAAGGACGGCCATACTGAACCAGATCAGCAGAACGGTGCTCTTCCATTGGATCACTCTCGACAGTCGGTGGTTGGTGTGGTCCTTGCCGCCCTCGTAGACCTTGCGGCCCTCGCGCAGCCGGCTGACCACGACGAAAATCATGTCGAACGCCGGGTAGCCCAGCATCAGGAGCGGGCCGAGGCGTCCCCATCCCGCCGGCGCGGCGCGGAACGCCAGCACGGCGGAAGCCCCGAGACTATAACCCAGAAACAGGCTGCCCGCGTCGCCGAGGAACATGCGGGCGGTGGGGAAATTGAAGCGCAGGAACCCCAGGCAGGCGCCGGCGAGCGCCAGCTGGGCGGCCGCGACGCCGATCGCGCCGCGCTCCCAGGATGCGAAGGCGAAGCCCGCGAGCAGCACGGTCGCTAGCCCACCCACCATGCCGTTCATGTTGTCGAGGAAGTTGACCGCGTTCATGAGCGAGACCAGCGCGACGAGCGTGATGAACACCTCGATCGCGACCGGCAGGCCGAGCGGCGGAATCGCGCCCGAGGCCATCGCCATCGCGGCCGCCGCGCCCTGCCCGAGCAGCTTCACGCTCGGCCGCATGCCGAAGCGGTCGTCCCACAAACCCACCGCCAGCGCCACCAGGGCGCCGAGCACGAGGTAGGCCGCCTCGCTGCCGGGCGGACGGCGCGAGAGCGCGAGCGCCGCGCCCCAGCCGATGATCGCGGCGAGGAATACGACCGGACCGCCCAGCAACGCGGTCGCCGAGGTGTGGAGCTTGCGCGCCTCGGGATGATCGAGGTAACCCACGGCCCACGCGAAGCGGATGCCGGCGGGAGCGATGACGAGCGCGAGGAGGAGCGAGAGCGCGAAGGAGGTGAGGAGGGCAGTCACCTCCCGAGGATGTCAGCGGCCGCGCAATAGCGTCAAGCCGGCGGCCCGGCGCCGCTCACGCGGTCGCGAAACCCGCGGGCACCGGCAGTCCCGTCTCCTCGCAGATGTCGCGAATGGTCAGCTCGAGCAGCTGATCGAGCGTGACCGCGGCGCGGAATCCCACCGCGCGGCGGATCTTCGCGAGATCCGGAACCCGGCGGCGCATGTCCTCGAACGAGCTTCCGTACACCTGCTCGTACGGCACGAACTCGATCGCGGAATCGCTGTGGCACATGCGCCGGATGCGCTCGGCGAGATCGACGATCGTGACCTCTTCGTCGGTCCCGACGTTGAACACTTCGCCCTCGGCCTCGCGCGTCTCGGAGAGCAGCATCACCGCGCGCACCACCTCGCTCACGGCCGAGAAGCAGCGCGATTGCTGGCCGTCGCCAAACACCAGAATGGGCTCGCCGCGCAGGGCGCGCGTGATCATGTTGGGAATCACCATGCCGTAGGCGCCGGTCTGGCGCGGTCCGCAGGTGTTGAAGCAGCGCACGATCACGACCGGCAGGCGCCGCTGCTGGAAGTAAGCCTGCGCCAGCGATTCGTCCACTGCCTTGCCGCAGGCGTACGACCAGCGCAGCTTGTGCGTCGGTCCCATCACGCGGTCGTCGTCCTCGGAGAATGGCACCGAGGCGCCCTTGCCGTACACCTCGCTGCTCGAGAACACCACCACCTTGCGCCGGTGCGCGTCGGCGGCCTCCAGCACCACCTCGGTGCCGCGGATGTTCGTGAGCAGCGAGCGCAGCGGATTCTCGAGCACGTACTTGACGCCCACGGCGGCGGCGAGGTGATAGACGCGCTCGCATTGGGCGACCAGCCCGTTCACGAGCGCGGGGTCGGTGACATCACCCTCGAGGAACCGAAACCGTGGGTGCCGCTCGATCGTTCGCAGGTTCTCGAGGCGGCCGGTGGACAGATCGTCGAGCGCCCACACGTCGTGGCCACGCTCGAGCAGCGCTTCCGTCAAATGGGAACCGATAAATCCCGCACCTCCTGTGACCAGGACTCTCATGATCCCCCTCAGTTTTTGGCCTGGGCGCGCGGCCGAAGCCGAAGCCCACCCCCACCGGTCGCGGCGATCCCGACCACATCCGGCGGAACGTACTGGCGGCAGAAATTATTGAGCGATGACAGGTTAGTCAACCGGATATTCGGCCCGATTCTGGTACTCAGGAACCCCGCGACGCGACCGGAGGAGCGAGCGAGAGGCATGTCTCGGGGCCGCGGGCCTGTCCTCCCCAGCATACTACACGAGGCCCCGGTCGCCGGTTCGCCCCGCCGACCACTCCCGCCAAATCCTTGACATGTCAGGACGTGGCCGCGAGCGCCGCCGGCAGGAGCCTCTGGCCGGTCACCCGCTCATAGACTCTGAGGACCCGCTCGCCCATCACCTCGTGCGAGAACTCGCGCCGGGCCCGCTCGCGCGCCGCGGCGCCGAAACGCTCGGCCATCGCGGCATCGTCGAGCAGAAGGTTGATGGCGGCCGCGAGCGAAACTGGATCCCCGGGCGGCACCACGAGCCCGGTCGAGCCGTGCTGATTCACCCACGACGTGCCGGTGCCGAGCTCCGTGCTCACAACCGGACGGCCCGACGCCATCGCCTCGATCATCGCGAGCCCGAGCGCCTCGCTGCGGTGCGTGCTCGGCAGCACGCAGACGCGCGCGGCCCGATAGAGCGCGAGCAGCTCGAACTCGCTCTGAGAGCCGAGGAACTCGACACGATCGCCGAGATCGAGCTGACGATGCGCGGAGCGCAGCGGCGCATCGAAGGGGCCGTCGCCCACGATCGCGATGCGCGCGCGGATGTCGCGCGCCGCGCGCAGCAGGATGTCCAGGCCCTTGTAGTAGCGCAGCCGGCCGACGAACAGCACCATCGGCGCCTTCCACTCCGCGCGCCACTCGGCGGCGCGCGCCTCGATCTCGGGATTGGGCTCGAAGCGCCGCAGGTCAACGCCCAGCGGCACTGCCTCGCACTTGTCCTGGAACGGGCGCAGGTACTCGCTCGATTCGAGATATTGCGGCGAGGTCGGCAGGATGGCGTCGGCCTTGCGGAGCAGCCGCCACAGGAACGGACGGTAGAGCGGCAGGATCGTGGACTGCCGCACGATGTCGCTGTGATACGTGACTACGATCTTGCCGCGCGCGCCCGAGAGCCAATACGAAAGATCGCCGGTGGGATTGGGAAAATGAAAATGATAGAGGTCGGCGCGCAGGCGGCGCAGGTGGAGTGGCCAGCTCGGGCAGATCGGCGCCGACGCGACGCGCATCAGCTCGCCGGCGCGCATCACGGGGATGCCGTCCACGACCTCGCGGCGCGTGCGGCTCTTGCCGCTCGCCGAGACCAGCACGCGCACGTCGCAGTAGGGCCGGAGCGTGCGGCACAATAGGTTCAGGTGATCCTCGATGCCGCCGTGGACCGGCGGATAGAAGTCCTTGTAGATGTGGAGCACGGAGAGGCTCATCGCGCGCCCCCGCCCACCGCGCGCCCCACCGGAGGGGCGCCGGAGCCCGGGACCTTCGCGAGCGCCGGCACCAGCGCCTCGTATTCGGATGCCAGCCGCTCGGCCGCGCGCCGATAGCTGAACGATCGGGCGCGCTCGCGTCCGGCCGCGATGAGCCGCGCGCGGCGCGGCGCATCGCTCATCAGCGATGTGATCGCGGTCGCCCAGGCGTGCGCATCGAGCGGCGGCGCCCACACCGCCGCATCACCCGCCACCTCGCGCAGCACCGGCAGGTCGGAGGCGATCGCCGGAACGCCGAACGCGAGCGCCTCGAGCAGCGGCAGACCGAAGCCCTCGGCGCGCGTCGGCATCGCGAACAGCGTGGCCGAGGCGTAGAGCGAGGCGAGCCGCTCCTCCGGCACGCGGCCGAGCGCTCGCACGTCGAGCGCGAGGCCGCGCTGGCGCGCGAGCGCGAGCGCGTCCGGATAGCGCGGATCGAGCGGGCCGGCGGCAATCAGCAGCGGTCGGTGCTCGGCGGAAATCAGCGCCAGCGCGTCGATCAGCGTGACGAGGTTCTTGTGCGGCTTGTTGATCCCCAGGACGAGCACGGCGGGGCGCTCCCACGCCGGCCACTCCGCCGCCACCGCGGCCACCTGAACGCCGGGCGCCACGACCTCCGGCCCGCGCCGGGGTCCCAGCTCGCGCGCGAACTCGCGCACGATGGCGGCGCGCGCCGCCTCGGTGTCGGTGATCACGCGATCGGCCTTGAGCGCGTCCGCCACGAGCCAGCGATAGACCGCGCGCCGCGCGCCGGAGAGGCCGAAGCTCTCGAGCGGGATCGTGTCGTGCACGGTGACGATCGACGCGCACCCCGCGCTCCACGGCCTCAGAAAATACGGCGAGTGATAGAGCGCTGCGCCGAGCTTGCGCAGCTTCGCGCCGAGCGCGAGCTGGCCGGGGCCGGGCGAAGCGGGATCGGCGGGCACGCGCATCCCGGCCGGCACGAAGCCGAGATCGAAGCGCCGGGCGCGCCGCGGCATCAGCACGCGCCACGGCCAGCGCGGGCGCGCCGCGAGCAGCGCCGCCCCGAGCCCGACCGCGTAACGGCCGACGCCGGGGTAGTGATCCTCGGCGTAACTGAGATCGAACACGATGGCGCCGGTGCTCATCGGTACTTCCGCCAGGCGTTCCAGGCGTAGTGCGAGTAGCACCAGGCCGCGCGCCGCAGGCTCAAGCCCTCGATGCGCCGGTAGACGCGCCACATGCGCCGCGCCGAGCGCAGCTTGTCGCGCGACGCCGAGGTCTTCACGATTCGGTACCGGGCGAGATCGTCCGGCATGCCGCGCGCCACGATGCCGCGCTTGAGAATGCGGAACCACAGCACGAGGTCCTCGTGCTGCGGAAGATCCGGCATCTCGAGCGGTCCGACGCGCGCGCGATCGAGCAGCACGCAATTCACGGCGATGATGGTGTGCCGCAGCAGCAGATCGTAATCCACGCGCTCCGGCACCACGATCGCGTGGCCGCGCTCGCGCCCGTGCTCGTCCATCATGCGATAACCGTGAATCGAGAACGCCGCGCCGGTCTCGCGCATGAAGCGCAGCTGGCGCTCGAGCTTGTCGGGCATCCAGATGTCGTCGCTGTCGAGGAACGCGACGTAGTCGCCTCGTAGATCGGCGAGCGCCACGTTGCGCGCCGGGCCCGGGCCGACGCGCCGGTCGAGCCGGATGAGACGGATGCGCGAATCGGCGCACGCGGCCGCCGCCGCCCGCTCGGCCGTCGCGTCGCTCGAGGCGTCGTCCACCACCAGCAGCTCCCAGCGTGGGTGGGTCTGATCGATCACGGAGCGCATCGCCTGATCGATGAAGCGCGCCGCGTTGCGGGCTGGCATCACGATCGAGACCAGCGGCAGCGCATCGGCGCTCTCCCCCGCGCGGTCCGGCCCGCCCGCACCCATGGCTCTCGCCGCGCTCACGCCGGGCCCGCCGCTCGCGCGCGCGGGCCATCGAGCACGCTCCCCAGCAGCTCGCAGGTGTGCCGCGCCACCGCATCGAGCGAAAAATGCGCGCGCGCGAAGGCGCGGCCCGCCGCGGCGAGCGCCGCCGCACGCGAGGGATCCGCGAGCAGCGCGGCTGCCTCGCGCGCCAGATCCTCCGGCGATTCGGCGACCACGATCTCGCGCCCGCACTCGAGCCCGAGCCCCTCGGCGCCGAGCGGCGTCGAGACCACTGGCGTTCCGGCCATCAGCGCCTCGACGATCTTGACGCGCGCTCCCGCGCCGCTCCAGAGCGGCACCAGCAGCAGCGCGGCGCGCGCGAACTCGGGCTCGATGCGCTCGACGTAGCCAACCAGATCCGCGCGCTCGCCCGCGAGCGTGGTCAGCCGCGCGGCGGGCACGTCGCGCCCCACGATGCGCAATCGCGCATCGGGCGCGAGGCGGCGCAGCTCGGGCCAGCCGCGCTCGAGAAAGCGCCGCAAGCCGTGCAGATTCGGCGCCCAGCCGAACGCGCCGGCCACCAGCACCGCCGGCGGCGCAACCGGCGCTCGGTCTTCGAAGCGCGCCGGATCCACGCCGATCGGGACCACCTCGACGCGCGCCCCGGGAACGAGAGCTCGCAGGCGTGCCGCCTCGCCGTCGTGGATCGCGAGCACGAGATCCATGCGCTCGCAGAGCCGCGCCTCGGCGCGCCGCATGCGCGCGGCCTGATACGACGTGTAGGCGCGCGCCAGCGGATTCGCGAACGTGGGCGCGAGGCGCCGCAGCCACAGGTGCTCGAGATTCTGCTCGCGCAGCACCAGCGGCAGCCCGGCAAGCGCATCGGCGTAGGTGGCCATGTGCAGGCTCGAGAAATAGGCGAGCTCGGGCTCGAATTCCAGCACCTCGCGCCGCACGGTCTGATCGAGGTCCGCGTTGCGGAAGCGCGCGAGTGTGTGCGGCCAGAGACCGATCAGGCCGTCGGCCACCGCGCGCGCGCTCGAGGGCGGCCGGTGCGCGATTCGCACGAGCCGGATGCCGAGGCGCGTGAGCGCCGGGGGCGGCGCGGAGCCTGCCTCCTCGGGCGGAGCGAGCGCGAGGATCACCACATCGGCGCAGCGGCTGAGCGACACGGCGTCCTGATAGAGGGCAACGCGCCCGCCGTCATCCAGCGGCCAGGGAACGCGCGACATGAGCGCGAGCGCGCGGGGTCTCATTGCCATGCGGCGCCCCGCAGCCGCCAGCCCACCACCGCCCACTGCCGCTCGAGCTGGACCGCCGTGCGCCCTTCCGCGACCACGTGCAGGCGCGCGAGCGCCGCGCGGAGCGCCCAGAACGGCAGCCGCAGGATCGCGCCGATCGTGAAGATCTCGCGCGAGAGGAGCGCGCGCCAGCGGCCGCGATTGCGGGCGAGAAACACGAGCCGCGCCTCCAGCACCTTGAGGTGCAGCTCGCCGCGCGCGCCGCCCGAGGCGCCGCCGTGATGCACCACGGTCGCGGCATTCGAGGTCACGGTCTCGAATCCGCCCACGCGCGCCCGCCACGACCAGTCCATCTCCTCGCCGTAGAGAAAGCGTGATTCATCGAGCCCGCCGACCTTGTGATACGCCGCGCGCGACAGCACCATGCACGCGCCGGCGACCCAGTCCACCACCCCTTCGCCGCCGCGCGGCGCGGGCGCCATGCTGGGTGTGCCGTAGCCGAGATCGCACGCGACGCGCTGGAGCGCGAGGCATTCCACCGCCTGATTCAACACGCCCGGGAAGCGATGACAGGCCGGCTGCGGCGAGCCATCGGGATTCACGAGCTTGAGGCCGACCACGCCGGCGCGCGGATGACGCTCGAACACGCGCGCGACCTGGAGCAGCGCGTCGGGCGGCAGCTCGGTGTCGGGATTGATCAGGGCCAGGTAATCGCCCGTGGCCCGCGCGAGCGCCAGATTGTTGGCGCGGGCAAAGCCCACGTTGGCCTCATTGCGGATGAGGCGCGCATCCGGGAAGTCGGCCGCGACCATCTGAGCGCTCCCGTCGCTCGAGACGTTGTCCACCACCCAGATCTCGAGCTCGACCCCGCTCTGCGCGCGCAGGCTCTCGAGGCAGCGCCGCAGCAGCTCGCGCACCTGGAAGCTCACCACGATCGCGGAAAACCGGGGGACGCTCGTCATCGCTCTCCCTCGCCCTCGCTCAGAGCGCGCGGCCGCGGGCGAGCATGGCGTCGCGTCCCGGCGCGGGCGCCCGCGCGTTCTCGCGATGCGCCGAGGTCGAGAGCGCGATGCCCCACAGAAGCGCGATCACGAAGTTCGTGGTGACGGTGGCGAAGACGAAGTTGGTGAGCGCGATCACCGCCACCGACAGCGTGCAGCTCGCCGCGGCCGCGTTCCAGCCCGCCTCCTCGGCCGGCAGCGTGCGCGCGCCGGCCACCCCGAGCCGCACCCCCGCGAACAGCAGCCACACCAGCGCAATCAGCCCGAATACGCCCTGATTGAGCCACATGAGCAGATACGACTGATGAAGGTACCACTGCGAGGTGATGATGCCGTAGATCGGCTGGCGCACGAGCAGCTCGAAGCCGAGCCCGTGCCCGAACCACGGCGAGGCCGCGATCGAGCGGAGCGCCGCCGTGTACTCGACGACGCGCGCGAAGTTGGAGATCGTGCCCTCCGATCCCCCCACGCTGAAGCTCGACGCCAGGCGTTGCCCGATCATGACGAAGATGTCGCCATAGCCGAACCAGGACCCGAACGTCACGAGGCTCGCGAGCGAGACCAGCGCGCCGCCCGCGGACAGGCGCGCGATGCGGCCCCAGCGCTCGCGACTGCGCCCGCCGTACATGACGAACGAGAGCATCACGCCCGCCACGAGGCCGAACCAGTATCCACGCGTGAACGAGATCACCTGGTGGAGGATCATCGCGCCCATGAGAATCAGCATTCCCCAGCGCGCGCGGCGATCCTCGGTGCGCAGCGCCAGATTGAGCAGAATGAGCGCGACGAGACCGGGATTGTCGGTGAAGTAGACGCCGCCGATCCGCTGGTGGTTCACCGCGTAGGCCTGGAATCCCAGCAGCACGTCGGCGAGCGCCGCCACGACCAGTAGCGAGAGCGCGACCTGGCGGCCGCGAGACGTGGTGGCGACCCCACCCAGCATCGGCGCGATGAAGAAGCCGAGGTTCGGCAGCAACTCGAGCCCGAGGAACCGCAGCGAGTGGCGCGCGAGCAGGCCGTTCACGACGCTGAGCGCCGTCGTCACGCCGAGCAGGGCCAGCGCGGGCGTCAACCCGGAGCGCGGCCAGTGCCAGCGGCCCAGCCGGACGCCGATCGCGAGGCAGGCGAGCGCGTAGAGGATGAGCAGCGTGACGGCCCCGAGCTCACGCGTGAGCTGGCCGCCATCGTAGTTGGCGAACGGAGTCGTGATCGCGATCAGCACGCACGCGAACAGCAGATCGAATGGCTGATGGAGGATCGCGAGCCCCAGCACCAGCAGCATCACCGCGACCCCCCAGTGGATCAGGAGGCCCGCGGCGAGGCTGACCGCCAGCACCGCCACCGTCGCGCCCTGCCGGAGCGGCACGCGGCGCGGCGGCGCGGTCTCGAGAACGGTGCTCACGAAGGGATCGCCTTGCGCGCGCCCGGCGCCGGCGCCCTCAGGCGCGACCGCGATTCGCGGCGGGAGCGCGCGGCTCGCCGAGGAACGCGGCGTACGAAACCGAGGCCGCGAGGCTCAAGGCAAACGCCATCGCCACCATGATCGAGCGTTTGGGCCGCGACTTGCGCTCGGGCGGCGCGGCGACGTCGAGCGGCTCGACCGTCGGCACGTCGCGCACCTCGTTGATCCGCGCTTCCTCGTACTGCGCGGTGAGCAGCACCGAGAGCTGCTCGAGGGTCTTGACGTCGCGAATCATGCGCGCGATCTCGAGCCCGGTGGTCGGCAGCGCCTCGAGCTGGCGATCGATCTGCGCGAGCTGCTGGAGAATCTGCTGCTCCTCGTCGGAGGGCCCGCGGCTGTAGGTGCGGATGACACCCAGCCGCACCTCGAGCGCCTGGCGTTGCGCGAAGTTCTGCGCTTCGTTCTCGATCGCGCTCGACATCTCGGGCGTCAGCGCCACCGCCTTGTGCTTCGATTCGTACTCGGCCAGCTTGGTCTCGGCGTCCGCGAGCTGCTCACGGGTCTCGGTCAGCCGCTGCTCGACGAACATACGGGTGCGGCGGCCCTTGGTCATGCGCACGTCGCGGTTGAAGCGGTCGAGGATCTCGACGTACGCGTTCGCCATGTCGGCGGCGCGCCGCGGATCGTGGTCCTCGACCGAGAGCTCGATCGTGCCGGCCTGCGTGATGGTGAAGCTGGAGTGACGCCGCAGCTCCGCCACCGCGTCCACCATGAATTTCTTCTTGTAGCGGGCCTGGAGATCGAAGCGCTTCACCATCTCCTCGCCGACGCGGCGGCTCTCGATCACCGCCATGAACACCTCGGCCGGCTCGGTCTGCGTCGCGACCTTGACCCCGGGCACGCCGAATCCCTTGAGCAGGCTGGCGATGCCGAAACCGTTGTCGTCCTCGGTCGGCGGCAGCAGCGAGGCCTCGGCGCGGTACCAGGGCGGGAGCAGGAACGCGATGACGCCCACGATCAGCGAGCTGCCCAGCACCAGCGCCGCGATCCAGCGGCGATGAGCCCATACCCGATCGAGCAGTGGTCGAATCTCGAGCGCGTCGTTCACATCACCTCCGGAACGCGACGACGACCACGGCGAGCTGCGCCGCCACGGTGATCACGTCGCGGAAGATGTTCCAGGCTTCGATGTCGCGGCGCTCGGGCACCCAGATGAAGTCGCCCGGCTGGATGTCGCGCACGCTGGCGGCGGGAATCACCTGGCCGGTGAGCGAGCGCGAAACCCGCACCGCGCCGGTCGCCGCGCGCTCCGTGAAGCCGCCCGCCGAGTCGATGTAGTTGCCGAGCGATCCGCCGGACACGTAGTCCACGAGCCCGGGGTGCCGCACCTCGCCCTCGACGCGGACCGAGAGCACGAGCGGGTTGACGCGCACGATGTCACCGCCCGCGAGCAGTGGATCGGTCGCGGGCCGGTCTTCTCGAGGCGGCGTCATGTCGACGCGAAACACGTTCTTCTGTTCCGAGAGCCGGGTCTCGAACTTCGCGTACTCGGATTCCGTCATCTCCTGGCGCGACATACGCGCCAGCCGCTCGAATTCCGCGTTGGCCTTGCCCGCCGAGTCGGTGGGCACGCGCACCAGGATGACCGCCGCGGCGTTCGCCATCGGCGTGAATCCGCCGCCCCAGCGCACCAGCTCGCTCAGCCGGCTCTGGCCGAGCGTGATGGGATAAGAGCCCGGACGCATGACCTCGCCGTAGATCGACACCGACGGAACGTCGTGGAAATTCGCGGTGAAGAAGAAGAACACCTGATCGCCATCCTGGAGCGGAACGTCGGTCTCGCCATTCAGCACCTTCGGGACCTCGAGCCACAGTGACTCGCGCACGGTGGGCGCCCGGAAGCGCACCAGCAGGGCGCCGTCGTTCGCGGCGGAGGGAAGCAGCCCGCCCGACAGCTCGAGCAGGGTCGAAAGGCTGTCGCCGGGCGCGAGATCGTAGCGCGCGGCGCGCGCCACCGCGCCCTTCACGTACACGAAGCGGGTCGCGACCGGCACCACCAGCATGTCGCCATCGAGCAGCGTCGGATCGAACTCCTGCCGGCCGACGTCCGCGGAGCGCTGCAGATCGACGCGTTGTGCGGAGCCGTCGCGATGGCGCAGCGTGATGTTGCGCGTCGAGGCTCCGGGGTTGAGGCCGGCGGCCGACACTGCCTCGCTCGCGCGTGTCACCGGCGTGACCTCGACGGCGCCGGGCCGCGCCACCTCGCCCGAGACGAACACGCGAAAGCGCCGGACGCGCTCGAGCCGGAGATCGCAGTTCACGTCGCGGAACATCTCTCCCACCTTGCGCGCGACGTAGCTCTGCGCCCACTCGAGCGTGTGCCCCGACACCTGAACCGGCCCGGTGCCGGCGAGGAAGATCTTGCCCTCGGGGCTGACCTCGAGCAGCGCCGAGCGGACGAGCCGGCCCCACAGCTCGAGCCTCAGCACGTCGCCCGGGCCGAGCACGTAGGTGTGGGGATCCACCGGGCCCGCCTGGCTCACGCCCGGAGTGGATCGCGGGCGATCGGCGTCCGCGGCCGATTCGCGATTGGCCGGATTCTCCTCCGTCACGCGCGAGAGGTCGGGATTCGCGAGCGTTCCATAGCCGGTCGCCTGCGCGTGCGCCGACCGCGGCACGGGGCCGAGCATGAGGACGCCGAGAACGAGCAGCGGGCCGATCGCAAGCCCGGCGGCCCTCAGCGCGAGCGGGCGCCGAATCACGCGCGCACTTCCTTCAGGACCTTCCTCTGGCCGTACATGCGCTCGTAGTAGGTGCGGAATTCGCCCTGCTTGATCGGCCGCCACCACGCTTCGTTCTGGCGGTACCACTCCACGGTGCGCCGAATGCCGGTCTCGAATGGAATCTCGGGCCGCCAGCCGGTGAGCCGCGTGAGCCGGCTCGAGTCCACCGCGTAGCGTCGATCGTGCCCGGGCCGGTCCTCGACGTGGCGGATCAGGGTGCGCGGCTTGCCGAGCAAGCCGAGGATGGTGTCGGTGATCGTTAGCACGTCGAGCTCGTGCTGCGCGCCGATGTTGAAGGTCCCGCCCTCGATGCCCGGATGCGTGAGCAGCAGATCGAGCGCGGCGCAGTGGTCGTCGACATCGATCCAGTCGCGTCGATTCTTCCCATCGCCGTAGACCGGCAGCGGCTGATCGTCGATGGCGTTCGTGACGAACAGCGAGATGAGCTTCTCGGGATACTGGCGCGGCCCGTAGTTGTTGGAGCAGCGCGTCACCACCACCGGCAGCCCGAAGGTCGCGAAGTAGGCGTACGCCAGCCGATCGCCGCCCGCCTTGCTCGCGGCGTAGGGGCTGCGCGGCATGAGCGGCGAGTCCTCGGTGGAGTGGCCCTCCAGCACCTCGCCGTACACCTCGTCGGTCGAGACCTGGATGAAGCGCTTGACGCCCACGCGCCGCGCCTCCTCGCACAGCACGAACACCCCATACACGTCGGTCTGGATGAACTCGCCCGGCTGCTCGATCGAACGATCCACGTGCGACTCCGCCGCGAAGTTGATCACCGCATCGCAGCCCGCCATCGCGGCGGCCACCGCCTTGGCGTCCCGGATGTCGCCGTGCACGAACGTGAGCGCGCCGGCGCTCACGCCTTCGAGGTTCTCGCGGCGGCCGGCGTAGGTGAGCGCATCCAGCACCACGACGTGCGTGCCCGGATACCGCGCGAGGTGGCGGTGGACGAAGTTCGAGCCGATGAAGCCCGCGCCGCCGGTCACCAGCAGGCGGCGCGGCTGCGCCAGGCGCTCAGCCATCCTTGCGGCTCCAGTCGTACGGAATGCTGGGATCGTCCGGCGCGACGCGAAACTCGTCGGGCTGGTCGTACACGTAGTGCTCGGTCGGGGTGTTGATGAGGTAAGCGGGCTCGGTGCCGACGCCCTTCATGCCGTGGAGCACGAACGGGGGAATCACCAGCAGCGTCGGATTGTGCTCGCCCATGAAGAACTCGTTGACCTCGCCGCGCGTCGCGCTCTTCTCGCGGGAATCGTAGAGCACGACCTTGGCCATGCCCTTGACGAACGCGAAGTGGTCGGTCTGGCGCTTGTGGAAGTGCCAGCCCTTCACCACTCCCGGATACACCACCGAGAGGTAGACCTGCCCGAATTTCTGGAAGAACTCGTCATCGTCGCGCAGGATCTCCATGAGGAGTCCGCGCTCGTCGGGAATCACCTTCAGCCGCTTGACCTTCACACCCTCGATCATCGTGCCCTCTTGGACTTATCGGAGCCCCGCCGCTTTCCGGCGCCCGCTGGTCTGGAACGCCCGCGCCGCGCCGGAGACGGCGGCCGGCCCCGGCCCACCCCCACGTGCCGCAACCCGGCGGCCTCGACCTCTTCGGGATCGTACAAATTGCGCAGATCGCACAGCACCGGCTTGCGCATCAGGCGGCGCAAGCGCGCGAGATTCAGGTTTCGGAACTCGTTCCACTCGGTGACGATGGCCAGCGCATCGGCGCCGCGCGCGGCCTCGTAGGCATCGCGCGCGAACGTCACGCCCTCGCACTCGGCCGCGGAGCGGGCGCGCGGCATGGCCACCGGATCGAACGCCGTGATGCGCGCCCCGCGCTTCTTGAGCGCCGCGATGATGTGGAGCGCGGGCGCCGCGCGCAGATCGTCGGTGTTGGGCTTGAACGAGAGCCCGAGCACGCCGATGCGGGCACGCTGCCGCCCCGCGGCGCGCGTGATCTTCTCGACCATGCGGTCCATCTGGTGATGATTCGCGCGCATGGCGGCGTCCACGATTCCGCTGGTCACCCCCGCCGCGCGCGCGAACGCCGAGAGCGCCTGCGTATCCTTGGGGAAGCAGCTGCCGCCGTAACCGGGGCCGGCATGCAGGAACTTGGAGCCGATGCGCCGGTCCATCCCGATCCCCTTCGCGACCGCCTGAACGTCGGCGCCCAGCGCCTCGCACAGGTTCGCGATCTCGTTGATGAACGAGATCTTCGCGGCCAGGAAGCAGTTCGCGGCGTACTTGATGAGCTCGGCGGTCTCGAGCGAGGTGACCACCATCGGCGTCTCGATCAGGAACAGCGGATCGTGGATTCGGCGCAGGATCTCGGCGGCGCGCCGGGATTCGGCGCCGATCACGACGCGATCGGGGCGCATGAACGTCTCGATCGCCGAGCCCTCGCGCAGGAATTCGGGATTCGAGGCCACGTCGAAGTCCGCACCGCGCCGGGCGTGGCGACGGATGAACGCGGCCAGCTCACGCGCGGTGCCGACCGGCGCCGTGCTCTTCTGCACCACCAGCTTGTAGCCATCGAGGTGGCGCGCCACGGTGCGAGCGACCGCGTAAATGGCGCGCGTGTCGGCGCTGCCGTCGCGCCGGGGCGGCGTCCCGACCGTGATGAACACCACGCGCGTGTTCTTGAGGGCCCCCGGCAGATCGCGCTCGAAGCTCAGCCGGCCCTTGGTGACGTTGCGCGCGACGATCTCGGGCAGGCCGGGCTCGAAGAAGGGCAGCTCGAGCGCCCGCAGCTGCGCGATCTTTCGATCGTCCGAATCCACGCAGATGACGCGGTTTCCGAAGTCCGCCAGGCAGGCGCCGGTCACGAGCCCGACGTAACCGGTGCCGACCACGGTGATGCGCTCCATTCGGCGTCCTTTCGGATCCTAGTGCGGGGGCCACCGGCGAGCTCGCGCCGCGGGCGCGACGAAACGCGGCCTCGGATGTTGAAATGGCCCGCTAGATTAGGGGCCCGCGCATCGTCGGTCAACCCGACGAAACGCGCCCACGCCACTCCTCGAGCAGCTCATCGAGCGTGCGATCGAGCGGGATCTCGGCGCTCCAGCCGGTGTCGCGCCCGATGGCGGACGGATCGCCAACCAGGTAGGGAATGTCGGCGGGGCGAAAGCGCGCCGGATCCGGCTCGACCACGATGGGAATCCGCGCGCGGGCGATCATGCGCTCGACCAGCTGCGTGAGCCGGATGCCGCTGCCGCGGCACACGTTGTAGGCGGCGCCCCTCACGCCGCGCTCTATGAGCGCCAGGTAGGCGCGCACCACGTCGCGCACATCGAGCAGGTCACGCGTCACCTCGAGATTGCCGACGCGCAGCACCGGCTCCGCGCGCCCGGCCTCGATCGCCGCGATCTGCTGCGCGAACGAGGGCGCGACGAATGTCGGCGCCTGCCCCGGCCCGGTGTGCCCGAACGATCGCGTGCGGATGACGTCGAGGCCGTTCTCGCTGCCGTAGACGCGCGCGAAGGAATCCGCCGCGGCCTTGGAGAGCGCGTACGGGCTGACCGGCTTGAGCGGCGTCTCCTCGGTGACGCGCGTGCCCTCGGGCTGCGGGCCGTAGGCGTCGCTCGAGCCGATCACGAGCGTGCGTGCCTCGGGCGCGGCCTCCCGCACCGCGCGCAGCAGATTCCAGGTGCCGAGCGCGTTGAGCGCGAACGTGCCCTCGGGATCCTCGAACGAGCGCGCCGTGCTGCTCTGGCCGGCGAGGTGGAGGATCGCGGCCGGCTGCGCCGCCGCCACGGCCGCCGCGAGCGAGGCGCCATCGCGCAGCTCGGCGACGTGCCACGCAGCGAACGGCAGGCGCGGAGGCGTGGCCTCGAATCCCGCCGCGTGAACTTCCGCGCCGCGCTCGATCAGCGCCGGCACGAGATGATGTCCGACGAATCCCGAGGCGCCGGTGACGAGGATCCGCGCGCCGCGCCAATCGAAGGGACGCCGCACGCTCACGGCGACGGCCGCAGCAGGGCGCGCGCCTCGCGCCAGCCGAGATAGCGCGTGGCGAACGCCGTCGCCAGCGCCACCCCGGCGCCGGCCGTTGCCACCACCGCGAGCATGATCCAACCCGCGATCCCGTTCGCCTCCGGCAGCGCGCGATCGAGCGCGACCGCCGCGAGCGCGCCGGCCGCGGTCGCGATCGCCGGAATCACGTGCGGGCTGCCGAGCAGGGGCGCGACGCGCCAGTCGCGCGCGCGCGCCACGATCACGATGAAGACGATCGAGCCCGCGAGGTATCCCGTCATGCCCGCGATCAGCACGCCGGTCAGGCCCAACTTCGGCAGCAACACGAGCGCCAGCGTGACGTGGAGGCTCAAGCCGATGATGTGGTACCAGGTCTCGAGTCCGGTGCGTCCGATGGCGCGCGCGATCACCGAGCCGGCTCCGGCCGCGAGCAGGAACGCCCGGCCCACCGTGAGCCAGCGCAGCACCATGGCGGACTCCGCGTGCCCGGGACCGAGCCACACCGCATACAGCCGTCCGGAGCAGCCGAGCAGGCAGGCCGAGGTGACGGCGCACGCCGTCAGCACGTAGCGCGACAAGCGGTCGTGCACCTCACGCAGCCGTTGATCGTCCGCGCGGGCGTGGAGCGCGGCGGCGCCCGGCAACGCGGCCGAGAGCAGCTGATGCGGAAACGAGAACGCCGAGGTCGCGACGCGCGCGCCCAGCTCGTAGGTCGCGACCGCCGCGAGCGACACGTAGCGCGTGAGCAGGAGCTTGTCGACCTGCTGATTCACGGTCCAGAGCAGCGTGGTGAGCTGGAGCGGGGCGCCGAAGCGCATCGCCGCCGGCAGCGCCGCGATCGAGCGCGCGGGGCTCATCCAGCGAAAGTCGCGCGCCGCAATCGCCAGCAGCGCGAGGCCGAGCGCGACGGCCAGCGTCCAGCCCACGGTCAGGGTGAGCACGAGGCCCTCGAGTCCGCCGCCGTAACGCACGACCTGCGTCACGCCGACCGCGAGCACCGCGGTGGGCGCGAGCGTGATGAGGTTGCCGATGTCGAAGCGGCCGCACGCCTGCGCCACCGCCATCATCACGGTCGCGAAGCCGGTGATGACGAACACCACCGGACCCATCCACATCGCGAAGCGCGCGCCTTCGAGGTAGGCGCCGGGAATGTGGAGCCACGTGAGGATCGGCATCATGAAGATCGCGAGCACCGCCAGCCACGCGAGCCCGAGCGTCAGGTAGCCGAGCAGCGCGAGCGTCGCGAAGGTTCCGGCGGTCTCGTGGTCGCCGCGCTCGCGCGCCGCGGCCACATGACGCAGCGTGCCCTGCACGAGGCCAAAGTCCAGTGACGAGAGCTGGCCGGTGAGCGCGAAGAACAGCGCCCACAAACCGTAGCGCTCGGGGCCCAGACCGCGCAGGATCACGGGCGTGAGCCACAGCCATACCAGCACCGCGGCGAGCCGGCCGCTGATCGCGTGCAGCGCGTTGACCGCCATGCGCCGCCCGAGCCGCTCGACGCTGTCGTCGGTCACCGCGCCACCCGTTCGGGAATCGCCGCCAGGTTGAGGAAGGGATGGCGCGCCACCTCGCCGGGGCCATCGAGCGCGCGCACGCAGTTGCGGACCAGCGCCTGCGCCACGCGCTTGAGCGGCGCGGCGCCATCAGTCCGGAACAGCGGCGGCGAATCGGCGAACGACGGAAACACCAGAGCGTCCGGCACCGGCTCGACGCGGTAGCCGTGCCGCGCGAAGCGGCGGCGGATCGCCGCGATGCCGCGATACCAGACGTCCCAGGAACCGTCACGCGAGATGGCATAGCGATGACGCGCGCCGCGCACGCGCACGTAAGCGGCCGCCAGCGGTCGCGGCATCCACGGCACTAGCGCGAGGCCGGTGTGATCGTCGCGCACCTGCCAGCGATTCGGCACCTGAACGAACAGCGCGCCGCGGCACACCCGCGCGAGCTCGGGCAGCACCCGGTCGAGGACACGATCCGACATGTGCTCGAGCACGAAGAACATCGTCGCCAGATCGAAGCGTTGATCGGGGAACGGCAGCGGCCCGGGCTGGGCGAGCACCAGGCGCTCGACGGGGATCCCGTTTTCCTCGGCCAGGATCCTCGCCAGCTCGAGGTGCTCGCGGTGCACGTCCACGCCGTACGCTTCGAAGCCGAGCTGGTTCATGAGCACGGTCAGCTCGCCGGTGCCGCATCCAAAGTCGAGCACGCGCGGCGGCATCGTCACGCCCGAGCGCTCCGCGAGGTGCGGAAGCAGCGCGGCGAGCCAGCGCCCGTATCCCGCGTCCACCTGCTCGGTCTTGACCAAATGATCGCGCCAGATCGGCTCGCGGATGTAGGTGCCGCGCAGCGGCTCGAGCCGCTCGTGCGCGGCGGCGAGAAAGCGCTCGGCCTTGAGCATCACTTCTCCCCCCGCCCCGCGGCGGCGGCGGCGGCGGCGGCGGCACTCGCGGGGGCGCACGCGGCGGCAAGCGCTCGATCGAGTGCCCGCTCGAGCGTCTCGGGCACTCGCCGCCAGTCGTGCGCGGCGACGCTCGCGGCTCCCGCGGCGGCGATGCGCTCCCGGCGCTCGGGCTCATCGAGGAGTGCGATCACGGCGGAGGCCATCGCGCTCACGTCGCGCGGCTCGACGAGCACGCCGTTCGCGCCATCGGCGATGCACTCGGGGACGTCGCCCACCCGCGTCGAGACCACGGCGCACCCCGCCGCCTGCGCCTCGAGGGGTGGCAGACCGAACCCCTCGAAGCGGCTGCTGTAGAGGAACACCTCGGAGGTCGCGTACAGCTCGCGCAGCGCGGCGTCGTCGGGATGCTCCTGATATTCGATGAACGCGGGCAGCCCGGGCTGGGGGGTCTGTCCGAACGCGCGCAGGCGCGCGCCGGGCCGCGCGCGGTGCACGGCCGCGAGCGCCGCGATGGCGTCCGCGCCCCCCTTGCGCTCGCCGCTCGCGAGCAGCGTGAGCACGCCGGAGCGCGCGCCCGTGGAAGGCTCGCGAGCGCCCCAGAACGACACGTCTACGCCATTCACGGCGACGGCGTCCGTCATCACCCTGATGGTCTCCTGAAGATGGCGCGAGGTGAAGTGCGACCCCGCGATGAGGAAGAGACCGAGACGATACGTGCCGTCCACGCGGCGGGCCGGTCCGCTGTCGATCTCGCGATGCTGAACGAGATAGGTCTTCACGCCCTTCCGGCGGGAAAGGCGCGCCACCGAATACGCGGTGGGCCACGCGGTGGCCAGCACGATGTCGCCATCGGGAAGATACCGATCCGCGATGGTCGGCACCATGCGGATGTCCCAGCGCACCGGGACGCCGGGCGGATGGGCGCCGCTCAGCAGGTTGCGCCGCAGCGATCCGAGCCAGGCGCGCGCGCTGGCCCAGCCGCTCGCGCCGCGGAAGCGATACGGCACGGCCGGAAACACGACGCGCACCTCGTGCCCGCTCGACTGGAGGATTCGCGAGTGCTCGTAAACGGCGCGCACGCCGCCGGTCCAGTACGGAAACGGCAGGACCATGGTGATGCGCATGGGAAGTCCGCCCTAGCGCCCCGGCGCGAGCAGCGATCTCGTCTCGCCCCAGTCGACGTAGCGCGTCGCGAGCCCGACCAGCGCCACCACCGCACCGGCGGTCGCGCACAGCACCAGCACGATCGCCCAGGCGACGACGCCGTGCGATCCGGGCAGCACGCGCGCGAGCGCCCATGCCGCCGCGCTCGAGATCACGGCGGCGAGGGCGGGCACCAGGTGCGGCCGGATCAGCACCCCCGCCCACGGCCAGCGCATGGTGCGCGCGAGCAACAGAAGAAAGAAGATGGCGCCAGCCGCGTTCGAGACCCCCCACGCCACGAGCGCGCCGCGGTAGCCGATGCTCGGCACGAGCCACAGGCTGAGCGCGAGGTGCAGCCCGACGACGACGACCGCGAACCACGCCTCGAGATCGGGCCGGCCGATGCCGCGCGCCAGGCTGGTGCCGACCCCGGTCGCGAGCGAGGCCACCATGCCGAACATCAGGGCCTGAAACGTGAACGCGGAGGCCTGATGACCGGGGCCGAGCCAGGCGAGGTAGAGCCGGTCGGAGGCCGCGATCGTCGCGGCGACGATCGCGGCGCCGGCCAGCAGCACGTAGCGGTTCGAGCGCTCGTAGAGCCGGCGCAGGCGCTGCTCGTCGTGGACCGCGTGGATGCCCGCCGCGGTCGGGAGGATCCCGACGAGCAAGAGGCCGGGCACCGTGCTCGCCGAGAGCGCGACCCGCGATCCCAGCTCGTACGGCGTGATGGCGTCGAGCGCGACGAAGCGCGACAGCAGAAACTTGTCGAGCTGGTTGTGAATGGCGCTCAGCAGGTTTGTGATCTGCAGAACGCCGCCGAAGCGGAACACCTCACGCAGCCGGCCGAGCGAGGAGCGCGGCGATCGCCAATGAAAATCCGGCACCGTGCGCGCGAGCAGCACCAGGCCCGCGATGCCGCTCAGCGCCCAGCCGACGCCGACGTTGAGCAAGAGGCCGCGCAGGCCCCATCGGGAATGCAGCACCACGTACACGCCGATGGCCTGCTCGGCGGACGCCGTCACCATCACCAGGTTCGCGACGTCGAAGCGCCCGCATCCCTGCGCCACCGCCGAGGTGATGTTCGCGCAGCCGGCGAGCGCGAACACCCCGGGCGCGAGCAGCATCGCCTGGCGGGCGTCCGCGATCGCCGCGGGCGGTACGCGCAGCCAGCGCAGCGCATGCTCGCGGAGCAGCAGCGTCAGCGCCATCCAGAGCGCGGCCAGTGCGAGGAATCCGAGCAAACCCAGCGTGGCGTAGCGGCCGCTTTCGTCGGACTCGCCGCGCCCGCGCGCCGAGGCGACATGACGCACCGTGCCGAGCACCAGGCCGAAGTCGAGCGCGGAGAGATAGCCGGTGAACGCGAAGAACAGGGACCAGACTGCGAACGACGCGGTGCCGATCGCGTGCAGGATCGCGGGCGTGACCACCATCCACACCAGGATGCCGAACAGGCGGCCGCTCGCGGTGTGGAGCGTGTAGAGCACCACGCGGCGCCCGAGCGGCGCAGCGGCCGGGGCCCGCGGGGCTCCTGGTTCGACGCTCACGTCTTCCTCCGCGGCGTCACCGCGCGCGCCAGTACTCCAGCATGTCGCGCAGGGTCTGCTCGAACGGAATCGTCGGCTGCCAGCCGGTCGCCTGAGTGAACTTGGAGTGATCGCCGAGCAGGATCGGCACGTCGCTGGGACGCAGTCGCGCGGGATCCTGGCGCACCTCGATCTTGCTCTTCGACATGCCGAGCAGCAGGTCCAGGACCTCGCGGATGCTCCACGCCTGGCCGCGGCACAGATTGTAGACCTCGCCGCTCTCCCCCTTCTCGAGCGCGAGCCAGTAGCCGCGCACGATGTCGCGCACGTCGGTGAAGTCGCGCTTGGCCTCGAGGTTCCCGACGTACAGCGCCGGCGGCTTCACGCCGCGCTCGATGTCCGCGATCTGCTTCGCGAAGTCGCTGGCGACGAATACCGGGCCCCGGCGCGGGCCCTCGTGGTTGAACCCGCGCGTCCGGACGCTGTCCACCTTCCACGACATCCAGTACTGGTAGCCGAGCAGGTCCTGCGCCACCTTGCTGACGGCGTACGGTGAGAGCGGGCGGAGCGGATTGGTCTCCCGAATCGGCACCTCGTTCGGATAGACCATGCCGTACTCCTCGCTCGAGCACGCCAGCTGGATGCGGCAGGCGAGCTTGAGGCGCCGCACCGCCTCGAACAGATTGACCTGTCCGAGGATGTTGGTGGTGAGCGATTCGGTGGGCGCGGTCCACGAGGTGGGCACGAACGACTGCGCCGCGAGGTGAAAGATCCAGTCGGGGCGCACCTTCTCGAGCGTGTCGCGGGTGGAGGACGCGTCGCGCAGGTCGCACTCGACCAGGGTGATCTTGGAAGCGAAGTGCTCGATGTTCTCGGTGCGCGACCTCCAGCGATGGATGCCGAAGATCTCGCAGTCCCCGCGAGTGAGCATGTAATCCACCAGGTGACTGCCGGCGAAGCCGGTCACCCCGGTGACGAGCACGCGACGCATGGAAGTTCCTCGAAGCCTCAAGGGATCGTGAGCGAACGGGTGAAGTTATGGGTTCCAGCGCAGGCGGTCAATCGGGGCGGCGGGAATCCCGGCGGAGCGCGCCGTGGCGGCGCGCGTCCCGGGATGCCGACGGCCGGACGCCGGCCGCGCTAGCGCTTCTTCCCGTAGCTCTTCGAGGTCGGTGTGTGCTGAACCGCCTCGGACTTCCATTCCGGGCGCGGCGGAAAATCCGCGCCGGCGAGCGCCCGGATCGCGAGCGCCCAGTCACCGGCCGCGGCGCCGGCGTGATCCACGTTGTCCGCCCACGCCAGGACTCCGCGCCGCGCCGCGTCGCGCCAGCGTGTATCGCCGGTCACGCTGGCGAGCTCGGCGAAAAACAGCGCGGCGCGCGCGTTCTCGGCCGGGTCCGAGGCCGCGGCCTTGATCTTGCCGGACTTGTCGGGCATCGCCTGGGTGCGCCACGTGCCCTTCTTGGGGTTCATGAAGTTGCGCTCGATGCGCTCGCCGATCTCGATCGCGCGGTCGAGATCGCTCTTGCGCGAGGCGATGTGCGCACCCAGCACGTAGGCGCGCCCCATCTCGACCTGATCGATGAGCTGCGGCGCCGCGCTCACCTCTTGGAGCGCGTTGTGGCGCGTCATGCCGAGCGAATCGTCCCAGCACTCCGACCAGCTGCGATCGAGGCTGAGGAGCACGAAATTGCGCGCGCGCGGATCCGCGGAGGCGGCCGCCCATTCGGTGTAGGAACGGATCGCCATGCCGTTCGAGCGCGGCACCAGCTCGCGATCACCCACCTGCCCGTCCACGAAACCGCCGCGTCCGTCGGCCAGCACGCGCACGAAGAAATCGGCGACGGCCTCGGCGCGCCGGTGCAGCATCGGATCGTCGGTCAGCCGCCACGCCTCGACGAAATTCTCGAGGCGCTCGGCGTTCGAGTCGGTGCGCTTCTCGAAGCTCGGCGTGTCGCGCCGCGCGTCCTGCGCGTTCTGGAGGAATCCGCCGCCCACCGAGTCGTAGAGCGACCAGGTCCAGTCCACGGTGCGCAACGCGCAGCTCTTCCAGAACGCGGGACCGCCGTCGCGCGCCTGCGCGAGCGCGAGCGCGACCGAGTTCGCGGTGGGGACGCCCCCGTGCACCCAGCCGCCGTGCGTGGAATCGTAGGATGCCGCCACCTGGCCGCACAGCCGCGTGTAGAGCAGCGCCTCGGGCCCGGAGGTCGGAGCCGCGGCGCGCGAGCTGCCCGCGAGGCACGCGATCAGCGCGAGGGCGAGCGGCGAAGTGATCGGTTTGCGCATCCGTGCGCGGCGCCTCATCAGGGGAACGCGATCGTCAGGAGCGCGATCGCCACGCCCATCAGGCTCTCGCCGGCGATGATGCCGGAGGAGACCGGAATGATGAACTCCTTCGCCTGCTTGGGCCAGCGCTTCGCGATCATCATGGCCGAGAGCGAGCCCAGGAACATCATCACGACGTTGAAGCCGTTGATCGTGAACGCGAGGCCGAGGCCCGTAGGCGAAGGGATGAAGCGCTTCCACTTCGGCAACGCGCGCTCGAGAAGCGGCAGGATGATGCCCAGCGAGCCGCCGATCGCGATGCCCCAGCGCGCGGAAGGATGGAGCGCGCCCACGCCCTTCGAGAGCAGCTCGGCCACCGCGCGCCAGGTCAGTGCCGCCGGCGCCGGCCATTTTTCGGTGGCGAGCTTCGAGGCGTCCGGAATCAGCACGAAGAAGATCGGCACGGTCGCGAGTCCACCGGCCACCACGCCCACGAACTGCGCGAGGAACTGCTGGCGCGGCCGCGCGCCGAGCAGATAGCCGCTCTTCAGGTCCGTGAGTAGATCGCCGGCCTGCGAGACCGCGCCCGCGGTCAGGTTCGCCGTCATCAGGTTGATCGAGACGTCGCCGGGCTTGATCGCGCCAAAGGTGAGTTGCGTGATCTTGCTGAGCGGCCCCACCGGCGTGATGTCGGTCTCGCCGGTGGCGCGAGCTGCGACGATCACCAGCAGGAAGGTCGCCAGCAACGCGATCAGACCCATCCACCAGGTGATGTGCCACAGCACGTGACCGAGGATGATCGCCGCGATGCCGAGCACGATGTAGCCGGCCACGAACCACGAGCCCGGCACCTCGATGCGTTCCATCGGATCGTCGGCGGTCTTGGGCTTGCTTCCGAACATCGCACTGATCGTGCTGAACGCGCGCACCACGGTGCGCCAGTTCATGAAGAACAGCAGCAAGCCGGAGGTCACGAGCATCGGTACGCCGGTCCACAGGCTCCAGCTCGAGATCTTGCGGAACGATACGGCTTCGATGTCGCCGGTGTTGAGGAAGTGCGGCGCGAGGATCATGTAGTTGACGACCGCGCCCAGCAGCATGCTCCAGGTCTGGCGGAAGCCGATGATCGCGCCGGCGGCGATGAACAGCAGCGAGCCCTCGAACGACATGGTGAGCTGATCGAGCCTAAGCGTCTTGCCCTGGTACGTGCCCATGCGGATCCAGTGCGTGCCCCACGTGCTCTGGACGCGCGGCAGACGCAGCCACGACAGCGGCGCCCACTTGAACGAGAACAGATTCTGGACTGGCGACGACTTCGGCATGAACGAGAGCGGATAGGTCGTGGTCCACGAGAAATCGAAGTCGCGCAGCCACGCCACCAGGGCGCCCAGCCCCATCGCGCCGAACAGCGCGTTGGCCTGGCGCGTCGCCTCGCCCTGCGAGGTGTGGAGGCTGCGGAGCGTCGTGGCCGCGGCAATGCCGGTCGGGTACGGCAGCTGCTCGATGTTGATCATCTGCCGCTTTGCCGGCACGGCGAGGAAGACTCCGAGCCACGAGATCACCATGATCCAGGGAATCAGGTAGAGGCAGCGCATGCCGAACGTGGCGGGCAGCGCGCCGGGATTCAGCATCATCAGCGCCGGCACGGCGTTCACGAGTCCCGCGCCCGACATCACGCCGGCCGCCGCGGCCACCGACTGGAGCGAGTTGTTCTCGAGGATGGTGTAGGCCGGGAACTGCTTCGGGAACATCCGGTGGAGGGTCGAGAACGCGGTGTAGGCGAGGATGCAGGAGGTGATCGAGACGCCCAGGCTCCAGCCCACCTTGAGGCCGACGTAGACGTTCGAGGCGGCCATGACCATGCCGAGCACCATGCCCATGACCACGACGCGCGGCGTGAGCTGCGGCACGTGTTCGCCCTGGAACACGTTCTCGTACCAGTGACGCTCGATCTCCTCGGGAGTCCGCGGAGCGTCCTGCGGTTCGGCTTTTGCGGTGGCCACGATCCATTCCCCGGACGATTGGCAGGGCCACGGACGGAACGGCCGCGGCCCGGAATTCCGCCGGTCGCGCGCGATGGGGGGTGATCGCCGCGCGGCGGGGTCGTCCACGTTGGACGATCCCGGGTCAGGCGCACAAGGGTTATTTGTCGGGCCGAGCGGGGGGCGCCCGGAAACGGACGGCTAGTGGCTGGCGCTGTTGGGGTCGTCCCAGCGCAGCTGGCCGAGCCACATGGTGGCCTGATCGCGCTCGGTTCCCGAGGGGGCGCGCAGCACGAACGACGAGATCGCCTCGAGCGCGATCACCGAGCGCGCGTGCGAGGGATCGATGTGCCACGCCTTGTAGTACGCGGCCGCGATGCGGAAGCGCGTCTCGTCCTCGGCCGGCGTGTCGCTCGTGCGCTTCAGCACCTTCTGCCATTCCTGGCCGGCCAGCGCGTACTGCTCCGCCGACTGGAGCCGCGCCGCGTCGTTCTCGAACTGGAGCGCCTTGAGCGCGAGCGTGCGCACCGAGTCCGAGAGCGACGCGAACGACTCGGTCGATCCAACCGGCGACGCGCTGCGCTTCGCGGCATCGGCCGATGCCGAATTTGCGCCGCCCCCGCCCGCTGGGCTGGACGCGCCCGGCTTCTGCACCCAGCGCGACGCGCTCGGCGCGGTGGCGGCGCCGCTCGCGCTTCCGGCGCCGCCACCCACGACCGAGACCGCACGCAGCGTGAGCATGAGTGGGCCCTGATCGCCGGGATCGAGCGTCATGCGCTGCGCCTCGAAACCGACCGCCATCACCACCAGCGTGCGCGCGGCCGAGCTGACATCGAGGCAAAAGCTGCCGTCGGAGCGGCTCTGCGCGCTCGATCCGGTCTCGACCAGCATGAGCTGGGCGCCTGCCACCGCATGGCCGCTGGGATCGCGCACGGCGCCGCAGCGCTGGCTCGTCGTGGCCGGGGCATTGCCGAGCTTGAGGCCGGGCGGCGACAGCGCATCGCGTCCGGCGGCGTCGGCGCTGCTGCTCGCCTGCGATCGTGCCGCGCTCGTGCTCTTCGCCCCCGCGTCCTTCTCGCTCGAGGCTTGCGCGGCGAGTGGCTGCGCGACCACGTTCTTGCGCGCTTTGACCGGAGCGCCGGCCTGAAGGTTGGCGGGCACCCCGGGTGAGGGAGCGGGCGCCAGCGTGGCGCGGCGCTCGACCGGGGCGCTCTCGCCGTTTGGAAGCTGCTTCATCTCGACCGCGCGCGACGGCGCGCTCTCGGGCGCGGGACTCGCCGCCTGCTCATCGGCCACCGCTCCGTTCGCTGCCGCACTACCGGTCGCGGCGCTGCTCTCGGCGGCAGGCGTCGTCGCCTGGGCCTCGCCCGGCGCCGGAGAGGCGGGAGGATTCGTCTGCGCCAGCGACCCGGCCGCGCTCGGGGCCGAGGGTGCGGGCGGTTGAGCGGCGACCGTGGCCTCGCGCCGCGCCATCATCTTCGCGGCGTGCGGCGGCGAGATCGTGCGCACGGTGATGAGCGAAACGCCCGCGCCCACGACCAGCACCGCGGCTGCGCCGGCCCACGACATTCCCACCGGCGTGTTGAGCCAGGTCCAGAAGCTGTCGCCGGGCGGCGCCTTGGGCCCGAGCTTGGGAGCGCCCGCGGGGCGGATGCGCGCCTCGACGCGCGAGGCGAACGAGCGGAAATAGCTCTCGCCCGGATCGTGGGCGATCTGTTCCGCGAGCGTGTGCTCGAGCCCCACCATGCGCTCGAGCGCCGCGCGGCACTCCGCACAGGTCGCGAGGTGCGCTTCGGCGCGCGCGCGCTGAATGCCCGCCAGCATGCCGTCCTGGTGGGCGCTCAGTTCGTGAGGCTTCAGGTGCTTCGTCATTTCTTTCCCATCCGGGCGTCCAGCTTCGCCCTCAATTCCGCGCGCGCGCGCGACAGGCGCGACATCACCGTGCCGACCGGCACGCGCAGGGTGCGCGCGATGTCGTCGTACGACATGTCCTGCACCACGCGCAGGGCCAGCACCGCGCGGTGCTCGTTCGACAACTGTTCGAAAGCCGAGGCGACCATGCGCTGGCTCTCCTTGCGCGAGGCGGCATCCGACGGATCCTCGCCGCCGCTGGCGAATTGCTTGCCGGCCTCGACGAGCGGCTCGAGCGCGACCTCCGGCCGGCGCTTGCGGCGCCGGAACATCGAGAATGCGAGGTTGACCGCGATGCGCGACAGCCATGGCCGCATCGGCTCGCCAACGCGAAAGCGACCGATGGCCTGGTAGGCGCGAACGAACGTCTCCTGGGCCAGATCGTCCGCGTCGCTCGCGTTGCGCGTGAGACCGTAGGCCAGCCGGTAGATGGTGCGCTGATGGAGCCGCACCAGCATCCCGAAGGCGCCGGTATCGCCGCGCTGCGCGGCCGCGATCAGTCCCGCTTCCTCGCGGGAGTCCGCTTGAGGTGAGGTACGCCGCTCAGCCGATTCCATTCCGCTGGATCTTCCCCCAGGGGTCGGTCAAGTCAAGCTCAAGGCACGGCACGATTTCGCTGCGCTCGCGGGCGAGCGCCTCGCGGCCTTGGGCCCCAGTGTTATCGGCGGCCCGGGCCCCGGACTCCACGGACCCCTGGCGGGGGAGAAAATCGCCCGGGCGGCCCTGCGGCGGCCCGCCTCAGCGCCGGGCAGCGGCGGTGGAGCGCTCGGCGGCATCCCTTTCGGCGCGCGCGGCCACGAGCGCGGCGCACGGATCCGCGGCCGCGGTGACCGCCCGCCCCAGCACCAGCACGGCCGCGCCCAAACGCACCGCGTCCGCGATGGTCGCGACGCGCGCCTGATCCTGGGACGCGCCTCCCTCGGGCCGGATGCCGGGCGTGACCGCGAAAAAAGGCCGCCGCCTCAGCGCGCGAACGCCCTCGAGGTCGGCGGCCGAGCACACGATGCCGCGCGCCCCCGCGCGCTCGCTCATCTCGAGCAGCGCGGCGATGCTCGCGTGCAGATCGAACGGGCGCGCGAAGCCGGGCGGCAGCTCGGCGGGATCGAGGCTCGTCAGCAGCGTGACCGCGACAATCGCCGTGCCGCCGCCGCCGCGGGCGATGCCACGCGCCGCAGCCGCGATCATGGCTGGCCCTCCCATCGCGTGCACGGTGAGGAGATCCGCTCCGAGCCGGGCGGCCTCGGCCGCCGCGCCCTCGACCGTGTTCGGGATGTCGTGCAGCTTGAGATCGAGGAACACACGCCGGCCGCGCGCGCGCAATTGACGAACGACGTCGGGACCGGCGGCTGTGAAGAGCTGGAGCCCGACCTTCGCGATCTCGGGCCCCTCGCCGAGCCGCCGATCGAGCTCCAGCGCCTCATCGGCCGTGGCGACGTCGAACGCGATCGCGAGCTCGCTCATGCGCGCCTCGCCAGACGGCGGCGGGCCGCGCGCCGCCGCGGGACCTCGCGATGCGCCGCGCGCGGCAGGCCCTGCGCACTCACGCCCGGCTCGAGCAGCGATCCGCGCCACGCCGCGAGCGACGCGAAGCCGCGGGCGGCGAGAAACTCCCGCATGTCGTCGAGCACCGCGGCCGCGGCGCCGGGGTGGATGAACGAAGCGGTCCCGACCTGAATCGCCGCGGCGCCGACCGCCATGAATTCGAGCGCATCGCGCGCGTCCATGATGCCGCCCGAGCCGATCACGGGGATGCGAACCGCGCGCGCCACCTCGTGACAGCGCGCCAGCGCGAGCGGCTTGATGGCCGGGCCCGAGAGCCCGCCGGTCGCGCGGCCGAGCCGGGAGCGCATCGCGTCGAGATCGACCGCCATGCCCACGAACGTGTTGACCGCGGTCACGGCGTCCGCGCCGCCCTGCTCGCAGGCGATCGCGAGATCGGCGACCGAAGTCACATCGGGCGAGAGCTTGGCGATCAGCGCCGCGCGCGTCAGCGGGCGCAGGCGCGCGAGCGTGCGCTCGAGGCGGCGCGGCAGCGCCCAGTAGCGCGCGCCGCCGCGCGCCACGTTCGGGCACGAGAAGTTGATCTCGAATCCGCCGATGCCGCGCTCGCGGCCGAGCGCCTCGAGCAGGCGCACCAGCTCGTCGGGCGTCTCGCCGCCCACCGAGGCGACGATGGTCGCGCGCAGCGCGCGCAGCTTCGGCAGCTTCTCGGAGCGAAACCTCGCGAGCCCGACGTTCTCGAGGCCGATCGAGTTCAGTATGCCGCCCGCGGTCTCGGCGATCCGCTGCGCCGGATTTCCGGCGCGCGGCTCGAGCGTCACGGTCTTGGTGATGACGCCGCCGAGGGCGCTGACGTCGAGCACGTGCGCGTATTCGTCGCCATAGCCAAACGTGCCGGAGGCCACCAGCACCGGATTCGCGAGCGCCAGCGGCCCGATGCGGACGGAGAGGTCCGCGCCGCCGCGGCTCATTCGACGTGCTCCCAGTCGAGGTCGCCGGCCTCGAACACCGGCCCCTCGGTGCAGCACATCGCATACTCGCGATTGCCCCACAGCGAAGGAGTCGCCGACGCGTCGAACGCGGCGCGGCGCGCGGCGCTGCGCGGCAGCGGGCAGCCACGGCACACGCCGGTGCCGCACGCCATCACTGACTCCATCGCGAGGTACGCGCTGAACCGACGCTCGAGCGCCCAGCGCGCCACCGCCTTCAGCATCGCGTGCGGACCGCAGGCGTGGATGACGGGCGTGCCCTCGAGCCGTGGCTCCAGCGCATCGAGCGCCGCGATCACGTTGCCGCGGAGTCCCTGGCTGCCGTCGTCGGTGCACACGTGCAGGCGCCCGCCCACCGCGTCCAGCTCGCGGCGCGCTTCATCGAGCCCCACGAGATGACGCTCGTCGCGGGCGCCGAACACGAACTCGGACCTCCGCGGCGCGTGGCTCGCGCCGTGACGCGCCAGCTCCTGCGCCGCGAAGATCAGCGGCGCCACGCCGCGCCCGCCCGCCACCAGCACCGGCGTGCCGGGCTGATCGAGCGGATAGCCGCGGCCGAGCGGCCCCAGGATCTCGACGGCCTCACCAGCCGTGAGCCGTGTGAGCCCGCGCGTTCCCGCGCCCACCGGGGCGTAGAGAAATCCCAGCGTGAGCCCTTCCGGACGCTCGCGCACGCTGGCGACGCTCATTGGGCGCGGCAGCAGCACCGGCGAGGGAGATTCGATGAGGAGCTGAACGAACTGCCCGGGCTCCGGGGCGACGAAATCCTGCGGCACGACCAGCTCGAGCCATTGATGGCCGCTGCCCGCGTCCATCTGGGCGCGGACGCGCGCGCGCGTCTGGATCCATTCGGCGGCGGGAGCGATCATGGACGCTTCCCCGTGGTATCGGCCGGAGCGCGCGCATGCGACGTGTCCGCGGGCGCGCTCGCCGCGGGCGCGCTCGTCGCTGGCGCGCTCGTCGCTGGGGCGCTCGTCGCGGGCGCGCTCGTCGCGGGGGCGCTCGTCGCGCTCGCTGCGTGTGTCGTGTCGGCCGGCGGCGTCTTCGTCGCCCCGGCCAGCGTGGGCGGCGCCGCGGTCTGTGTCGTGTCGCGCGCCAAGGCCGGGGCCAGCAGCAGCCCACCCGGAGGCCGCGAGGTAGCCCCACCCGGGCCAATCGCGCTCGGAGCTCCGGGCGCGGTGCCGGGCGCTCCCGCCAGCGCGGGCTTCGACGTTCCGATCGGCGGCACGGTCGCCGGCGGCGGCGTCAGGCTCAACGTGTCGGCAGCCAGCGACTCGACCGGCTCCTGCGGGCGCTCGATCAGCGTGTCGGGAACCTCGACTCCGTCGCCCTCGAGGTAGTCGCGCGCGGCGAGCTGTGCGTCGGTCGCACGATAGTCTCGCACGACGATCCACAGCAGCGAGTCCGCCTCCTGCGGACGATCCAGCTTGTGCTTGAGCACCCAGGCCTGCGCGTTCAGCGCCTTGCCACCCCACGGCGTGCCGCGATAGTCGTTCTCGATCGCGCGGTATTCTTCGAGCGCGCGCTCGGGCTTGTCGTGCTGGAACAGGTAGAGCTCGGCGAGCATGAAGCGGGACTCGGCCTTGCGGTCGGTCGAATCGCGTCCCGTGGCGCCCTTGAAGTTGACGAGCCGGTCGAGGTTGGCGACGCGCCCGCTCGCCATCTGCGCGAACCCGCCCATGGTGGTCTGATCCTTCACCTTGTTGTACTCGGTGCGTGCGCGATCGAAATCCTCCGCCTGCGTCTCGTACGCGTAGCCGATGCGGTACTGCGCCTCGGCCGCGAGCGCCGTGCGCGGGTAGCTCGTGATCACGAGGTTGTACTCCTGGATCGCGGGCTCGAGCCGTCCGGCGAGCAGGTGCGCGGCGCCGATCCGCAGCCGCAGCTTGCCCCAGTGATCCGCTCCCAGCCCGGTGGGGGCGGTCGCGATCGACGTGCCGTTCGCGGTGGTCTGCGTTGTGAGGACCGGTTCGCGCTCGTGCGCGAGCGCACTCTTCAGCAACTCGATCTCCTGATCGTACTGGTGCGCGCCGTCCAGACAGTCGGCCTCGCGCAAGAGGTAGGCGAAGCGGGTCTCGTCGTCGGTCGCCTCGAAGCCCAGTTCGTGGTAGTCGTCGCGGGCCGCGGCGAACTGGCCATCGGCGAACAGCGCGTCGGAGCGCGCTTGCAGCGCGGCGGGCACCAGCGGGCCCTTGGGCGCGCGCTCGATGAGCTGGGCCGCCGCATCCGCCGCCTCGGCGTGGCGATCGAGCGCATACAGGGCGCGCGAGCGCTCGAGCATCGCGTACGGCACATAGCGATGCTTGGGATTCTGGGCCATGAAGTCGTCGAGCGAGCGCAGCGCATCGGCGGGTTTGTGGCCGCGCCGATACGCGACGCCGAGGAAGAACGTCACATCGCTCCGGATCGGGCTGTTGGGATAGCGCGTCGTGAAGCTCTCGAGCATGTTCGCGGTTTCGAGCGGATCGTCGCGCCCCATGAGATCCAGCGCCCACAGCAGATACGCGTCGTCCACCCACTTCGACTTGGGGTACTGCGAGAGCAGCTTCTTCGCGTACTTCATCGAGTCGCCGTAGTACTGCTGCGACTGCGTGCCCGTGGCCGGATCCACGACGTACGGCTCGCCCGCGGTCGCCTTGTCGTAGTTCTTCTTCGCCAGGTAATAGGTGTTGTAGTAGGCGCACGAGGAGAGCGCCACGAGCGCGCCCAGCAGGATGGCGAAGAGAACCCGTTTCATGGCAGCGTCTCCTGAAGCGCTGTGACATCGAGCGCGCCGCGCGACAACGCCTCGAGTCCCGACACCGCCGCCAGCGCTCCCGCCATCGTCGTGATGACCGGCACTCCCGCGGAGATGGCGCGCTCACGGATCGCGCGCTCGTCGAATTCGGAGCGGCGGCCCAGCGGGGTGTTGATCACCAATTGGATGCCTCCGCTATCGATCAGGTCCACGGCGTTGGGCTTGCCCTCGTGAACCTTGAAGACCCACTGACATGGAATGCCGTTGAGCTCGAGGAAGCGGGCGGTGCCGCGCGTCGCCACCAGTTGATACCCCAGTTCCACCAGCTTCTTCGCCATGAACGTGACCGAGCGCTTGTCGTCGTCGCGCAGGCTCAGGAACACGGTGCCGGAGGGGGGAAGCGGATCGCCCGAGCCGAGATACGCCTTCGCGAGGGCGCGACCGAAATCGAGATCGCGCCCCATCACCTCGCCGGTGGACTTCATTTCGGGGCCGAGCAGCACGTCCTCGCCCGGGAAGCGGCCGAACGGCAGCACCGGTTTCTTGACGCTCACCATGCGGCTCTCCGGCGCCTCGGCGGGCGCGATGTCGAGCAGGCGCTCGCCCGCCATGACGCGCGCGGCGAGGCGCGCGAGCGGCAGGCCGACCGCCTTGCTCACGAACGGCACCGTGCGCGAGGCGCGCGGGTTGACCTCGAGCACGTACACCTGATCGTCGCGCACCGCGAGCTGGATGTTGAGCAGACCGCGAACGCCGATCGCGTGCGCGAGCCGGACCGTCAGCTCGCGAATCGTACGCAGCGTCTGCTCACCGAGCGTGAACGGCGGAATCACGCACGTCGAATCGCCGGAGTGGATGCCGGCCTCCTCGATGTGCTCCATCACCGCGCCAATCAGCACCGTTTCACCGTCCGCGACCGCGTCCACGTCGACCTCGAGCGCGCCCTCGAGGAAGCGATCGAGCAGCACGGGCTCGGTCTCCGAAACCAGCACTTCGCGCGTCAGCCAGTCGTCGAGCTCGCCCAGCTCGTAGATGACGCGCATGCCGCGGCCGCCCAGCACGTACGAGGGCCGTACCAGCAGCGGAAAGCCGAGCTCGCGCGCGCAGCCGAGCGCCTGCTCGCGCGACGTCGCGCTGCGGCTCTCGGCCTGACGGATCGCGAGCTGATCGAGCAGCACGCGGAAGCGCTCGCGATTCTCGGCGAGGTCGAGGCCGTCGAACGAGGTGCCCCACAGCGGCACGCCCGCCTCGTGCAGCCCCCTCGCCAACTTGAGCGGCGTCTGCCCGCCGAGCTGGACGATGACGCCCACCGGCTGCTCGCGCTCGACCACGTTGAGGACGTCTTCGAGGCTCAAGGGCTCGAAGTAGAGGCGGGTCGAAATGTCGTAGTCGGTGCTGACGGTCTCGGGGTTCGAGTTGACGAGGATGACGTCGAAGCCGCGTTCCTTCAGCTCGAGCGCGGCCTGCACGCAGCAGTAATCGAACTCGAGCCCCTGGCCGATACGATTCGGCCCGCTGCCGAGGATCACGACGCGAGGCCGCGTCGCCACCGGCACCTCGTCCTCCTCCTCGTAGCTCGAATAGAAGTACGGCGTCAGCGCCTCGAATTCGGCGCCGCACGTGTCCACCGCCTTGAAGACCGGCGTGATGCCATGGGCCAGGCGCCGCCGCCGCACGTCGCTCTCGGAGAGCCCGAAGCGCGCGGCGAGATAGCGATCCGAGAAGCCGAGACGCTTCGCGTCGCGCACCAGGCCCTCGCGCCACGGCGCGCCCGCCTCGCGCGCGATGCGCTCGCGCAGCATGCGATCGAAGGAAACCAGGCGGGCCATCTGGTTGAGAAACCAGGGATCGATTCCGGTGAGGCCGGCGAGCGCCGCGGGCGTCTCGCCCGCACCGAGCGCGCGCAAGAGGTCGCGCATTCGCTCGGGGCTCGGCTCGCTCAGCGTCTGGCGCAGACGCTCCATCTCCTCGATGCTGGCGGGCTCGGGCAATACGTCGGTGCGGCCCTCGAGCGCGCGGATGCCCTTCATCAGCGCCTCGGGGAACGTGCGGCCGATCGCCATGACCTCGCCCACCGACTTCATGCGCGTTCCGAGCCGGCGCTCGGTCTGGCGGAACTTCTCGAACGCCCAGCGCGGGATCTTGATCACGCAGTAATCAAGCGTGGGCTCGAAGCAGGCCGGCGTCTTGCGCGTGATGTCGTTCGGGATCTCGTCGAGCGTGAGCCCGGCCGCCAGCAGGGCCGAGATCTTCGCGATCGGAAATCCGGTCGCCTTGCTCGCGAGCGCCGAGGAGCGCGAGACGCGCGGGTTCATCTCGATCACGCGCATGACGCCGGTGCTGGGATTCACGGCGAACTGGATGTTGGAGCCCCCGGCCTCCACCTTGATGGCGCGCATCACACGCAGGGCCGCGTCACGCATCTCCTGATAGCAGCGATCCGTGAGGGTCTGCGCCGGCGCGACCGTGATGCTGTCGCCGGTGTGCACGCCCATGGGGTCGAAGTTCTCGATCGAGCACACCACCACGCAGTTGTCCGCGCGGTCGCGCATCACCTCGAGCTCGAACTCCTTCCAGCCCACCAGGCACTCCTCGATCAGAATGGAGCCGTTGGGGCTGGCCGCGATGCCGAGCCGAGCTGCCTCGCGCAGCGTGCGCATGTTCGGCACCAGGCTCGAGCCCGCGCCGCCGAGGGTGAACGACGAGCGGATCACGAGCGGGTACCCGAGCGCCTCGCCGAGTTGGACCGCCTGGCCGACGCTGGTGGCGTAGCCGCTGCGCGGCAGCTGCAACCCGGCGCGTTCCATCGCGCGCTTGAATTTCGCGCGATCCTCGGCGGTCTCGATCGCCTCGAGCGAGGCGCCGATCAGCTGCACGTTGTACTTCTCGAGCGTGCCACGATGGGCCAGCGCCACCGCCAGGTTGAGGGCGGTCTGCCCGCCCAGCGTGGGCAGCAGAGCGTCCGGCCGCTCGCGCTCGATGATGCGCTCGGCGATCTCGGGCAGCAGCGGCTCGACGTACGTGCGGTCGGCGAATTCCGGATCGGTCATGATCGTGGCGGGATTGGAATTCAGCAGCACGACCTCGATGCCGAGCGAGCGCAGCGCGCGGCAGGCCTGAGTGCCGGAGTAATCGAACTCGCACGCCTGCCCGATCACGATCGGGCCCGCACCCAGCACCATGACCTTCTTGAGCTCGGGACGAACCGGCATCAGATCCACCGCCTGACGCGCGCGCGATAGGCCGCGTACGCATCGCCGAAGCGATGCAGGAGGTAGCGCTCCTCGGGAACGATCACCCAGCGATCCACGGCCAGCGCGGCGAGCGGCAGCAGCGCCAGCGACCAGGTGGACCGAAACGCGAAGGACAGGCCGGCGAACACCAGCACCATCGAGACGTACATCGGGTTGCGCGTCACGCGATACGGCCCGGCCTCGACCAGCGCGGCGCTCGCCACGTAGGGATTGGGGCTGGTGCCGGCGCGCCGCATGCTCTTGATCGCTGCGATTCCGACGGCAAGGCCCGTGGCCGCCAGCGCCGCGGCGGCCGCCCAGCGGGCCGCGCCCTGAAGCGCCGCCAGGGGCCACCGCCACTGCATCAGGGCGCCGACCACGTACTCGGTCGCGAACAGGATCGGCGCCACCACCCGCACCGGCGCGTGCTCCATCGCCGCCTCGCTCATCGCGCGCGCGCTCCCTTGGACGCCCCGCTCGCGACCAGCGCGGACTCGCCGCGCGAGCGCGCGACACGCTCCGCGAACGCCCGGAACCACGGCCGCGAATCGTGCGGCCCCGGGCTCGCCTCGGGGTGGTATTGACACGAGAGCACCGGCAGCGCGCGATGCACCATGCCCTCGAGCGTCTGATCGTTGCCGCTGAAGTGGGTCAGCTCGAACTCGCCGGGGGTCAGCGTCGGCCCCTCGACCGCGAAGCCGTGATTCTGCGACGTCACCTCGACCTCGCCGGTGCGCCGGTCGATGACGGGATGGTTCGCGCCGCGATGCCCGAACCGCAGCTTGTAGGTGCGCGCGCCAAACGCGAGGCCGAGCAGCTGGTGCCCGAGGCAGATGCCGAGCGTGGGCACGCGCGCGGACAGCTCGCGCGCCGCGGCGATCGCGAAGTCGAGCGGCTCGGGATCACCGGGACCGTTGCTCAGCACCACGCCGTCGGGCTTCATCGCCAGCACGTCGCGCGCGCTGGTGCGTGCCGGCACCACGCGCACGCGGAAGCCCTCGGCATGCAGCCGGCGCAGGATGTTGTACTTGACGCCGAAATCCATCACCACCGCGAGCGGCCGCGATTCGTCGCGCGATCCATCGCCATCGGCGGGTCCCGCGTCCGTCCACCAATAGGGCTCGCCGCAGGTGACGAGATCCGCGAGCGCGAGCCCCACCATGCTCGGACTCTTGCGCGCCTTCTCGACCAGCACGTCGGCGTCGCTCTCGGTGGCCGAGAGGCAGCCGCGCATCACGCCACGATCGCGCAGATGGCGCGTCAGCGCGCGGGTGTCGATGCCGCACAGGCCGGGGATGCGGCGCGACTCGAGCAGATCCTCCAGGCGTCCCTGCGATCGATGGTTGCTCGGGATCTCGCACACCTCGCGGCACACCATCGCCTGCGCGCGCAGCGCCGAGCTCTCCCAGTCCTCATCGTTCACGCCGTAATTGCCCATCAGCGGATACGTGAACGTCACGATCTGCCCGCAGTACGAGGGATCGCTGAGCACTTCCTGATAGCCCGTCATCGCGGTGTTGAACACCACCTCGCCGGTGGTCTCGGAGAGCGCGCCGAAGCTCTCGCCGCGAAACACGCGGCCGTCCTCGAGCGCCAGGATCGCGGGCGGGCGGCGGGTCATGGGCGCGAGCCGGGCGGAGCCAGGATGGCGGAGCCGAGCGGGTCTCGCGGAGAGGCCTGCCCCTCCATCTCCCCTCCCCGCGGCGATCCGTCGTACGTCGCCCGCCCGCCGCAGATCGTGGCGATGACACGGCCGCGCAGCGTCCAGCCGGCGAAGGGCGTGTTGCGGCCCATGCTCGCGAACATCTCGGGATCGACCGTCCAGCTCGCGCCGGTGTCGATGAGAACGAGATCGGCGGGAAATCCCGGGGCGATGCGCACCTCGGGGAGGCCGAACACACGGCGCGGCGCGTCGGTCCACAGCTCGAGCGCGCGGATGAGCGGGATGTGCCGGGGCTCGACCAGGTGCGTGAGCGTGAGGCCGAGCGCGGTCTCGAGCCCGACGATCCCGAACGGCGCCTGATCGAAGGGCTGGCGCTTGTCCGCGCGTGAGTGCGGAGCGTGATCGGTCGAGAAGCAGTCCACCGTGCCATCGACGATCGCGCGGATGACGGCGGCGCGGTCGGCCGCGCCGCGCAGCGGCGGATTCATCTTGGCGTGTGTGTCGTAATCGCCCACCGCTTCGTCCGTGAGCGTCCAGTAATGGGGGCAGGTCTCGCCGGTCACCGCGAGGCCGCGCCGGTGCGCATCGCGGAGCGCCTCGAACGAGGCCGCGCACGAGAGATGCGCGAGATGAGCTCGTCCGCCGGTCAGCTCCGCCAGCTCGACGTCGCGGCGCACCATGACGCTCTCGGCCGCCGTGGGAATGCCGCGCAGGCCGAGCCGGGTCGCGACCGGGCCCTCGTTCATCTGGCCCTCGCGCCGCAGCGTGAGATCCTCCTCGTGGCAGACGATCGGCAGCGCCGACGCGCGCGCGTACTCGAGCGCGTGACGCATCATCGCGGCGCTCTCGATCGGCCGGCCATCATCGGACAGCGCGACCGCGCCCGCCGCCTTGAGCGCCATCGCGGGCGCAAGCGTCTCGCCCTTCTGCCCGAGGGTCACCGCCGCGATCGGATGAACGCGGCACGCCCCGCTCTCGCGGGCGCGATTCAGCACCCATTCGCCCCACGCGGGGCTGTCGAGCACCGGCTCGGTGTTCGGCATGCACGCGACGGACGTGAAGCCGCCCGCGGCGGCCGCGCGCGTCCCGCTCGCGATCGTTTCCTTGTGCGATTGTCCCGGCTCGCGCAGGTGAACGTGGAGATCCACGAGGCCGGGCGCGACCAGCGCGCCGCGCGCCTCGATCACGGCGCCGCCCACCGCGGGCGCGCCATGCGGAACGACGGCGCGAATCACGCCGTCCTCGATCGCGATGTCCACGCGCTCGCCGCTTCGCCAATCCATCGCGCCGCGAATCAGGAGGGCGCCACGCTCCTCGAGTGCGCGTCCGCCGCGCGCGGGGCCGCTCACGCCGCCGCCCCCGCGTCGCCGGTCACGCACCACGACAGCACCGCGCAGCGCACCGCGATGCCGTTCGCGGTCTGCCTGAGGATCGCCGAGCGCGGGCCATCCGCAGCCTCGGGCGTGATCTCGACGCCGCGGTTGACGGGCCCGGGATGCAGCACCACCGCGTGATCCGCCATCAGCCGCAGCCGATCGGGCGTGAGCCCCCACACCTGCGCGTACTCGCCGCCCGCGGGCAGGAGCCCGCCTTCCATTCGCTCGCGCTGGAGGCGCAGCGCCATCGCGGCATCGGCGCCCGAGAGCGCGTCCTCGGTCGTCGGCGCGACCTCGCAGCCGAGCGCCTCGACGTGCGCGGGCAGCAGCGTGGCGGGCCCGCACACGGTGACGCGTGCGCCCAGGGTTCGGAGCCCCGCGATTGCGGAGCGCGCCACACGCGAGTGCCGGATGTCACCGACGATCGCGATCCGCCGGCGCTCGAATCTTCCGCCCCACGCATCGCGCAGCGTCATCAGGTCCAGCAGGCCCTGCGTGGGGTGCTCGTGTTGACCATCGCCGGCGTTGATGATCGAGGCTGGGATCTCGCCGGCGAGGAAGCGCGCCATTCCCGAGGCGCGGTGGCGCACCACAATCGCGGTCACATGCATGGACGCGATGACGTGCAGCGTGTCGAGCACCGATTCGCCCTTCGCGAGCGAGGTGCCGGTCTCCGCGATCGTGACCGGCATCGCGCCCAGTCGCTGCTCCGCGAGCTCGAACGAGACACGCGTGCGCGTCGAGTCCTCGAAGAAGGCATTGCACACCGCGACCCCGCGCAGCGCCTCGGACTGCCACGGGCCGGACGCGATTCGTTCGCGGTAGAGCTTGGCGGCATCGAGCAGGTGCATCAGCGTCTCGCGCGGCATGCCCTCGAGGCCGGTCAGGTGCCGGCGGGCGGGCGCGCTCGCGTTCATGTGTGCGGGCACAAAAAAACCCGCTCCGACCGGGGTCGGGCAGGCGGTGACGGTGGCACGATCCATCGAATCCCCCTTGTGCCGCCTCGCAGGGCGGCCCTTTAAAGGATGGTCCTCGAGCCGTTTGCTGGCTAAAGATTCTAACCCATGGCCGTCCCCGGCACAAGCGGCAGGCCCGGCCCGGGCCCCAGCCGCGAACGCGACCGACTCAGCGCGTGCCCGGCCCCGCGACCAGCGCGACCGAAACGTCGAAGTGGTTCCCCGACTGGTTCCAGAAGCGCAGCGCCTGGCGGATCGTTCCGCCGGCATCGAGCGGGCCCACCCCCAGCCCCACGAACGGGCTGCCGGCGGGCAGCACGTGGCAGGTCTGTCCATCCGCGCCGAGTAGCCGCGTGTCGGAGTTGATTTGGACCACCAGCGTGAGAGGTCCCGCGATCGGATGGTTCGAGACGTTCGTGATCACCGCCTCGGTCAGGAATTCGCCCGCCGAGGCCTTGTCCGCCTTGATGCCGGTGAGCGTGACCTTGACCAGGCTGTCGGCCGCGTTCGGCGCGTCCTGCGGCAGGAGATCGCCGGCGCAGCCGAAACGTCGCAGCGAGTTGACCGCGGAGATGTTGTCGCTGAGCGCACCGAGCAGCCGGCCCATCAGCTGGCGCGCATCCTCGAGATCGAGCACCGCCTCGAACGCGCGCGCCACGCCACTCTCGGTCTCGAGCATCGCGAACGACAGCACGCCATGCGTCTCGGCCGCGCCGCGCGCCACCTGCGGCAGCGTGCCCACGCTGTCCACCAGCGCCCCCATCTGCGCGGGCTCGATGTTGAAGTTGTACGGCATGCTGCCGGTCGGCTCGTACTGATATCCGGGCCGGCGATAGGGAACGAAGTCCGCCGGATCCGCGAGCGTGCCGCTGACCGAGCAGATCGCGACCGCGTTCGCGGGATCCGCGCCGCCCAGGCGCGTCAGCTTGAAGCGCAGCGCGAGCAGCTGGCCGGGATTCAGGACGGTGAACTCGGGAAACGGCGCGAAGCGGGGCGCCGCCGGCGTGGCCTTCTTCTCGGCAGCGGGCGGCGACTTGGACGCGGAGCTCGAAGCGGGCTTGGAGGTCGATTTCTTCGTGGCGGAAGAAGTCTTCGTCTTCGCGGTGGGAGAGGTCTTCGCCGCGCTCTTCGTCCCGCTCGCAGGCTTTGCGCTCTTCGAGGATTTGGCCGCGCTCGAGGACTTGGTCGTCGCCTGAGAGGAATCAGCGGCCCCGGCCGCGCGCGCGGGCAGCGCGCTCCCCGCCACCCATCCCAGGGCCAGCACACCGAACACCCACGCGGCCAAGCGCCCGAGCCACCGCGTACGACTCATCGGTCGCTCCATCCCTGTTTGGCGGCAGACCCGTCCTAGGTTGCCCGATGCGTGCCCGCGCCCCTGGACCGCGGTCCGCAACAGCCCGCGGCCGGGCTGCTCGCCGCCGGCGGAACCTGCCGCACCGAAAATTCCGCCGAGCGGTGCCGCGCAGTGTATCCGACTTGGGTTCACTCAGGTAGTGCGGATCTCGCCCCCACCGAAGCCGCCCGGCCTAGGGCGGCGCGATCACTTGGAGTCGTGCAGCTTCTCCATCTCGTTCAGCACCTCGTCGAAGCGCGCGATGGTGGCCTCGATCGGATCGGGCGTGCTCATGTCGATGCCCGCCCTCTTCAGCACCTCGATCGGGTATTCACTGCTGCCGGACTTGAGGAACGAGAGGTAGCGATCCACCTCGGGCTGGCCCTCGGTGAGGATCTTCTTCGAGAGCGCCGTCGCGGCCGCATAGCTGGTGGCGTACTGATACACGTAGAAGCTGCGATAGAAGTGCGGGATGCGGCTCCACTCGTACTCGGCGCCGGCGTCCACCACCAGGTCCGGTCCGTAATATTTCTGATACAGGTCGCGATACATCTGATTCATGGCCTCGGCCGTCAGGGGCTCCCCCTTCTCGACCAGCTCGTGCGTGCGCAGCTCGAACTCCGCGAACAGGGTCTGGCGGAAGAACGTGGTGCGGATCTGCTCGAGCAGGAAGTTGAGCAGGTAGAGGCGCTGCTGTTTCGTGATGTTCTGGCTCAGCAGGTAGTTGACGAGCGTGGCCTCGTTCGTCGTCGACGCCACCTCGGCCACGAAGGTCGCGTAGTTGCCGTAGATGTAGGGCTGGTTCTTGTGCGTGAAATACGAATGCATCGCGTGCCCCATCTCGTGGGCAAGCGTGAATTCGTCCTCCAGCGTGTTGCTCCAGTTGAGCAGCACGTAGGGGTGCGACGTGTACGAGCCCCAGTTGTAGGCGCCCGACGTCTTGCCCTCGGTTTCGTAAACGTCGATCCAACCGCCGTCGAACCCGGAGCGGAACGCGCTCAGGTACTCGTCGCCCATCGGCTTCAGGCCCGCCAGCACGTTTTCGCGCGCCTGATCGAACGACACCTCCATGCGTGCGTCGGGCACGAGCGGGGCGTAGAGGTCGTAGACGTGCAGGGTGTCGAGGTTCATCCACTTCTTGCGCAGGCTGGCATAGCGGTGCAGCGGCTCGAGGTGGGCATCCACGGTATTCACCAGGTTCTGATAGACGCTGACCGGGATGTTGTTGACATCCAGCGCCGCAGAGACCGCGCTGTCGTACTTGCGGGCGCGCGCATAGAACTCGTCCTGCTTGACGTTGCCGTTCATCATCGCGCCCAGCGTGTTGTTGAACTTTCCGTAGGCTCCGAGCAGCCCCGCGAACGCGTCGTGCCGCACGCGGCGATCCGGCGATTCGAGCGAGCGCTGGTAGGAGCCCTTGGTGAGCTCCATCTCCTTGCCGTCGGCGTCGCGGATGGTCCCGTATCTTAGGTCGGCATTGTTGAACGCGGTGAAGATCTCCCCCGCGGCGCCCGAGAAGTCGCGCGCGGACGCCAGCAGCTTCTCCTCCGCGGTCGAGAGCGTGTGTGCGCGCAGGCGCCGGGTGTCCTCGAGATCGTGCCGGTACATCCTGAGCCCGGGCGTGCTCTGGTAGAACGACGTCAGCCTGGCCGCCGGGATCGCGACCACCTCGGGTGTGAGGAAGGCGGTGCCCTCGCCCACCCGCGCGCTCAGCGACGTGATGCGGTCCACCTGGCCCTGATGGATCGCGACCCGATTGTCCTCGTCGCGCCGCATATTGGCGTAAACCAACAGGTTCTCGACCACCCCGTTGATCTCATCGAGCGCCTTGAGCGCCGCGAGCAGCGTCGCGCCCGACTGCGCCAGCTTGCCCTTGTACGACTGGACCTTGGGCAGTAACGACTCGGCGCGCTTGAAGTCGGCGTCCCACGAATCGTTGGTGGCATAAATGTCCTCGAGCTTCCACTGGTACTTGGGATCGACGTCGGAGCGCTGCAGCAGCTTCGCGGCATGGGCGAAGCTCGCGCACATCGTGAGCGCGGCGAGTATCAGCGATGCGGCCAGCAGGCGCGGGAGCGTGGGATGCGATCGGCCGTGATTCATCGTGGGGTTCCGGGTGAGAGGTCGGCGGTCAGCGCGGCTCGCTCGCGCGCGGCTTCCGGCTGCCCTCGGCGGGCCCGAAGCACACCAGCAGCACGAGGTCCTGCTCGACCGAGTGAAAGTGGTGTGGAAGATGCGCCGGCACGAACAGCGTATCGCCCGCCGACACGGCACGCTCCTCGCCCCCGGCCGTGAAGCGCGCGCGGCCCGCGATCACGTGGTAGGCCTCATCCTCATGATGGGGCGACTGGTGATCCGTGCCATCCCGTGGCAGGACGTAGAGTCCGAGGCTCAAGTCGGGACGCCTCACGAACTCCGCATACCCAACGCCGGGCGGCGCCAGCCGCTCGCGCAGCGCATCGAGGCTGAATGCCTGGAACTCGGACACGCCACCCTCCCCGCGATTCGTCAGTCCTCCAGCTCCTTGATCACCACGCTGTCGACGTGATCGATCTCCTGGAGCTTGACGCCGATCACTTCCTTCTTCGATGTCGGGACGTTCTTGCCCACGAAATCGGCGCGGATCGGCAACTCGCGGTGCCCGCGGTCGATCACCACCGCGAGCTGGATGCAGCGCGGACGCCCGAAGTCGATGAGCGCGTCCATCGCCGCCCGCACGGTGCGGCCGGTATAGAAAACGTCGTCGACCAGAACCACGACCTTGCCATTGATATCGACGGGGATCTCGGTGGCCCCCACGACCGGGGCGTGCGAGACGGTCGAGAGGTCGTCGCGGTAGAGGGTGATGTCGAGGCAGCCAAGGGCCGGCATGCGGCCTTCGAACTCCCGGATCTTCTCCGCCATGCGAGTGGCGAGGGGTACCCCGCGGCGCCGGATACCGATCAGGACGAGGTCGTCCACGCCCTTGTTGCGCTCGACGATCTCGTGCGCGATGCGGGTCACGATCCGCCGAAGTCCATCGGCGTCCACCAGTTCGGCCTTTTCCTTGAGCGCCATGCGTCTCCTCGTCGGGCATCTCACCGAAGGTGGCGGAGCGGGCCACTCGCACGAAAACGCCCCTTTGCGCGCCGCGCCTCCTGCCCCGGGAAGCGCGGCTCGCGGCCGCTCCCGGGAGCGGGCACCTTATCCTTCGGCCGAAGGGCCGGCAAGCGATCTCACTTCCAACTCTTTTGGTATCCCGGATGCGCTGCGGCCCAAGGCGTTTCGTGCTGGTCTTCCGCTGGGCGCCTCTGTTCTAATTGTGGCGATTGGGTGATCTTGCGGTCGCCTCGAGTCCCGGCCCGAGCGATGCTCTGGCCGCCTCACCCCACCCGACCCTTCACGGAGATTCGATGCCCTCGGAAATGCTCACACGGCAAACGATGCTGATTCGAAACGCTGCGCGGTCTGCGGGACTGGCCGCATTGGCTCTGGCGCTGATGGCGAGCGTGGGAGCGGCCGATCCGTTCGCCATCATCGCGTCGGTCAAGGGCCGCGTTGATGTCGCGGCGCCCTCCGCCACGCCGCAGAAGGCCACGTTCGGCCACGCGCTCGAGCGCGGGGATCAGGTGATCGTGGCGCCTGGCAGCTCGGCCACGGTGTACTTGAGCGACGGCAACGTGATCGAGCTCGGCGAGAAGAGCAAGATCACGATCGGCGGCAAGGCCTCATCCAAGACCGCGAGCGGGGCCGAGCTTCCGGGCGGGGTGTACTCGCAGGTCTCGAAGTTCGTGACCAGCGGCTCGCGCACCACCGGGCTCGTGGCGATGTCCACGATGCGCGGCGGCGAGGAGAGCTCGCCCATCATCGAGGAGCCGCGCAAGAGTGACGTGATGACCGATCGCCCGGCCTTCCGCTGGCGCACCGTGGCGGGCGCCACGCACTACCGCGTGACGCTCTCCGGGGATTCCGGAGATCTCTGGACGCGCGAGCTCTCGGCCACGTCGCTCGATTACCCGGGCGACGCGAAGCCGCTCGCGCGCGACGGCGACTACCTCTGGAAGGTCGAGGCGTTCGGCGACTCGGGGCCGATCCGCGACGAATCCAGCGTGTTCCACGTGATCGGCGCGGACGCGGCCACCTCGGTCTCGGGAGATCTCAAACGGATCACGGAGAGCGCGGGCGCCGCGACGCCGGCGGGTTACTTCCTCGCCGGCTCCTATCTCTCGGGCCTCGGCCTTTACGGCGACGCGCTGCGCCAGTTTCTCGAATTGAGCCGGCTCACACCCGACTCGCCCGCGCCGCACGAAGCGCTCGGGAATGTCTACCGCACGGTCGGCCTGATGGATCTGGCCGCCGCCGAATTCCAGAAAGCTCTCGAGCTGACGCGAACGCTTTGATCGCGGTGCCGGGACGCCGTGGTGCAGCCGCGGCGTCTACCACCGGCACCGAACTGATTCCTCCGGCGGCCGCAGGGATACGATCCGGCCGCTGAGATTCGTCGAGTCCCGCAACCGGAGGTTCGCCATGCCCCGCCCCGTGTCCGCCGCGTTGGTCTGCGCCGCGCTGCTGGCCGCGACACCCGCCGGCGCCAGCCAGGTCGTCCACCTCGACACGCGTGGACTGACCCATGAATCCAGCGACATCGTGATCGGCAAGGTGGGCGATCAGCACGCCCACTGGAACGCCGCGCACACCATGATCGTGACCGATGTCACGATCGCGGTGGATCAGGCCCTGAAGGGCGGCGCCTCCGGCGCGCTCACGCTCACGCAGGTGGGCGGCGAGGTGGACGGCATGCGCTACAGCGTAGACGGGAGCCCGAGCTTCAAGCCCGGCGAGGAGGTGCTGGTCTTCGCGTGGCGCGACGCTCAGGGCCGGCCGCAGGTGGATGGCCTCGCGCAGGGCAAGTTCGAGATCCGGCGCGATCCCGCGACCGGCATGCGCACCGTTCAGCGCTCGCTGCCGGGGCTCGGCGTCGCGGATGCGCGCACGCTGCGCGCGCCGGGGGTGATGAGCCCCGCCGCCGCGCGCGTCCCGCTCGACGATCTCGTGCGCGAGATCCGCGCGGCGATGACGGAGGCCGGCCGCTGAGGCCGGGCGAACCATGAACGCCAGCCCCTCACGCTCGCTCCGGTTCGCCTCGATCTTCATCGCCACGCTGCTCGGCGCCACGCTCGGCGCCCGCGCGTCGCGGGCCCAGTGCGGCACCGGTCCGATGATCGTGCTCGATCCCTCGGCGTCCTACGCTTACGAGGGTCCGACGCCGGTCTCGCTCCCCTACCTCTCGAGCGCGACGAATCAGCTGACCGTGGTGGGCCGCGTGGCCTCGTTCTGCGCGCCGCTCGACGACTTCAACGCCGCGGATCCCGACACCGAGTACACGATCGTGATGTCGGGGATGGTTTCGCTCGGCACCACGCAGGGCGGCGTCGGGCAGAGCACGTTCTACACCACGACCTATTTGGGCGGAACGTTCGCGATCTACCAGCACTCGCCGCGTCTCGCCTACAACTCCGCCGCCCAGATGCCGGGCTCGCCCCCGAACTCGACGGTGCCCTCGATCTATCAGAGCGGCACCGTGCTCCTCTCGGGCGGGCTGTCGGGCTTCACGATCCAGGTGACGCGCACCGGCCAGGGCCCCGCGGTCGGGAGCTACAGCGCCCAGTTCGTCTTCACGGGCGGCACGCTGATCGGCCGCATGCAGTCGGACGCCGCCTCGCTCCTCACCGGATCGCTGTGCGTGACCGGATGCCTTCCCCCCGCGGGCGGCTACAGCGGGCAGCTGGGCGGCAGCTTCAACTTCGCGCTCTCGATCGACACCGATGGCGACGGCGTGCCGGACGGTCTCGATCTGTGCCCGACGGTGAGCGCGGCGGGTCAGGACGCGGACGGCAACGGCTGCGTGGATCCGACCAGCACGATGCATCACGTCGAGACCTGGGCGACCAGCTGGCTGCCGATCCACGTCGCGCTGCCGGCAAGCGGGATGCCGGGGATCACCGACGGCTCCGATCTCGCGGCGCTGCGGGCCGCGATGCAGACCTGGCGCAACGTGCCGGATGCGCAGGTCCAGATGGTCGAGGACACGCCGACCTCGCAGATCTCGGCGGATCCGATGGACGGCGTCAACCTCGTCACGTTCCGGGATTCGAGCTACCCGTTTTCACCCTCGGTGCTCGCGGTGACGCCGACCCTGACGTTCACGAAGCGCGCGACCTATCGCGGCCGCATCGTGCTGCCGGGCCAGATCCTCGACGCCGACATGCTGTTCAACCCCGCCGCTTCGTTCTCGACGCCGACCCATCCCGGCGATTACGACCTGCAGAGCGTGGCGACGCACGAGTTCGGCCACATGCTGGGGCTCGTGCACAGCGGCGTGCGCACCGCGACGATGTTCTTCATCCAGCAGCCCGGCACGGTGGCCTCGACGCTCAAGAACGACGACATGGCGGCGATCGCGGCCGCGTATCCGGGGCCCAACCTGCTCACCAGCTACGGCACGATTCGCGGCCACGTCGTGAGCGGCCTCAACGGCCAGCCGGTGCCGGGAGCGCTGGTGACGGCCGTCCGTCTGAACCTCGAGGGCTTCACGCTCGAGGACACGGTGGCGTCCGATTACACGCGCGAGGACGGCTCGTACGCGCTCTTCCGCCTGCCGACCGCGCTCTACGGCGTCCATATTCAGGCGCTCGACGGCACGGTGCTGGATGGGCTCACGGCTGATTTCATCAGCCAGCGGCTCGCGAACATCGCCCAGACCGGCTTCGATCCGAAGTGGTACAGCGTGCCCCAGACCAACTCCAACGATCCGAACGCGATCCTGCCGCTCAACATCCAGGCCGGCACGGCGCTGACCGGCATCGACATCATCACGAACGTGGACACGACGCCGCCCACCGTGACGGCGGTGACGCCGGCCGATGGCTCGACCGGCGTCGGGATCGACGCCGTGATTGCGATCGCGTTCAGTAAGGCGGTGGATCCCACCACGATCCCCACGGCGCTCCAGATCCACAAGGACGGGCAGACGACGCGCTTGACCGGCAGCGGCGTGCTGACGAACTTCGGCCGCACCCTGCTCTTCACACCCGATCTGCTGCTGGATTACGCCGCGCTTTACGACATCACGCTCACCACCGCGCTCGCGGACGCGCACGGCAACGCGCTCGCGGCCCCGTTCAACGCCTCGTTCACGACCGGCCCCGAGCCCGCGGCGTCACTGAGCGCGGTGTTCCCGACCACGGTGCCGACCGGCGGCATCGTGACGCTCGACGGCGTCGGATTCATCTCGAGCGATATCGTCCAGGTGCACTTCACCTCGAGCGGCCCGGAGCAGATCGCGACCGCGAGCAGCGTCTCGCCCGGCACGATCGTGGCGCAGGTGCCGGCGGGCGTGACGCCCGGCGCGGACGGCGTCTACTTCGTGGTGCAGGGCGGGGGCACCAGCAATTCGGTGCCGCTCACCGTCGTGACGCCGCCTTCGCAGAGCATTCCGGCGGCGACCGGCACGCCGATCCCGCTGCCGTTCACGCCCAGCGGAGTCGCGCTCGCGAATGACGGCGCGATGGCCTACGTGGTGGGCGGGGGCGGATTCGCGACGATCAGCCTCGATCCCACGAGCAACACCTATCGCACGCCGGTCACGCACTTCACCACCGCCGCGGAGCGATCGCGCCTCACGCCCGATGGACTCCGGCTCCTGATCTCGCAGCCGCTCCAGAATCAGGTGCTGATCGTCAACGCCGATCGCACCAGTGGCGCGCTCGGCGCGGTGCTCGACACCATTCCATTGGCCGCGAGCCCCGGCGATTTCGCGATCGACGCCACCGGCCAGTTCGCCTACATCGCGAACCCGTCGAACTCGGTGGTGTGGGTCGCCGATCTGCGGACGTCGCAGCCGTCGCTCGGCCAGGTGATCCGCACGCTCACGCTCACCGCGCCGCTCGCGGGCGGCGTGGCGCTCACACCGGGCGCGGGCGGCCTCGTGCTCGATGGCTCCTCCGGCATGCTGTCGCTGCCGGCGGTGGGCGGCACCGCCAGCTCGCTCACCACCACGAACACCACGGGCCCGGTGGCGGTGGATCCCGCCGGCGTCCAGGTATTCGCGCCCGCGGCGAGCGGCGCGCTCGCCACCAGCTCGTCCAACGGCGCCTACCTCCCGGCGGTCATCAGCACCGGCGGCCTCGTTCGCGACGTCGTGATGAGCCGCTTCGGCCAGTCCGCGTACGTCGTGAACGGCGCGCTCAACCAGCTGCAGGTGGTGAACAGCGTGCCCGGCAGCACCACGTTCCGCACCCTGGTGGGCCAGGTCCCGACCGGCACCGGTCCCGTGGCGGGCGCGATCAGCTCGAACGGCGCGCTGCTCGCGGTCGCGAACGCCGGCAGCCCCAGTCTCTCGCTCTACGCCACCGGCGAGGGCGGCGCGCCGATCCTCGGCGCGATCGTCCCGCCGATCGCCCTCTCGGGCGATCAGGTCGCGGCGCGCAGCGGAACCGGCGCCCTGACCGGTCTCGCGGGCGCCGCGGTCGATCTCGGGGGCACCCTGCTCGCCGCGACGCACAGCGTCAACGAAGGCCTCGGCTTCGTCGTCCCCTCGCTCAGCCAGCGCATGACCAGCGTGACCGCGCAGCTCACGAACGGCGCCCGCTCGCTCGCTCTGCCGTTCGAGATCGTGGATCCGATTCTGGCGCTGAGCGCGCGCCCCTCGGGCCGCACGCTCTCGCCGAGTCCGGCGCCGTGCACGAGCACGGGCGAGACCGGCGCGATCACGCTGATGCGCGACTCACCCGATGGCCACCTGCTGGCGGTCCTGAAGACGCCCTCGACGTGCCCCAACAACATCGACCTCTTCGAGATGAGCGACGGCGGCCTGCACGGCTTCGGCGTGCTGGATGGAACGCTCCAGCTGCCGGGCGGCACGAGCGCCAGCGACTTCTCGTTCACCGCCGATGGCAGCCAGATCTGGGTCGCGATGCGCAACAACACGCTGCACGTTTTCGATGCCAATCCGATGAGCACGACGTTCACGCAGGAGCTGGGCGCCGTCACCGCGGGGATCGCGGGCGCGCCGCGCAGCGTGGGCGCCGATCCGCTCGGCCGCCGCGTGATCGTGGGCGGCGCCGGCATCCGCTTCTTCCGCCCGGATCTCTCGCTCGAGAAGACGCTGTCGGGCTCCACGCTCGCCGGCGCGGGCATCGCGATCTCTCCTGATGGCCACCGTGCCGCGCTGGGAGCGGCCGGTCGCGCGTACTTCGTGGACGTGGATCGCGAGACGCTGGTGTCGATCTCGCCGCCCCATGGCGGCGCGGGCGGCAACAACGTCGATCGCATCGCGATCACGACCGATGGGAGCCGCGCGCTCGGACTGTTCGCGGACGGCTCGGTCAGCGTGTGGACGATCGATCCCCGCCTGGGCGCGCTCGGCACCGAGACGTATCACGGCACGCCGGTCGGACCGGGCGTGCGGCTCTCGACGCCGGTTCCGGGCGTGGACGGCCACAGCGTGCTGTGCGGTGATGCGCTCGGCACCGACTTCGTGCGCCTCGATCTCACGACCGCGACCCCCTCCGTCGCGTTGGTGCCGACGCTGGCCGCGGCGCGCGTGGTGCAGCGCAGCACGGACGGGCGCCGGCTGTTCGCGGCGAACTCGAGCGGCACGCCGGTGATCGCGGGACTCAGCTATTACAGCCTCTCGAGCGCGACCCAGATGGCGCTGGTCTCGGGCGCGAATCAGACCGGCGCGCCGGGCAATCCGCTGCCGCTGCCGGTCGCGGTGCGCGTCGCGGACGGCACCGGGCAGCCGCAGGCGGGCGTGGTGGTGCGCTTCGATCTCGGCAGCGCCGCGAACGGCTCGCTGCCGGGAACGACGGGCACGCGGCTCGAGCTCGTCACCGACGCCACCGGCCAGGCGCAGACGCCGTGGGTGATGCCGGCAAGCGGAACCTCGGCGATGATGTCGATCAGCGCGCTCGGCGTGACCGGCGCGACGCTCTCGCTGGCCGCGAACATCGCGGTGGACAGCAAGCTCGTACCGCCGGTGGTGGTCCAGTTCGGGCCGCCGAATGGCTCGAGCGGCGTCAACGCTGGATCATCGTTCTCGGTGCAGTTCAATCAGGCGATGTCGATGAGCAGCCTCAACACGCACTTCGCGATGACGGCGAACGGGAACCCGGTACCGGGCGCGTTGACGCTGCAGAACCTCGGCATGCTGGCCGTGTTCACGCCCGCGTCGCCGCCGCCCTATTCCGCGAACTGCACGATCACCGTGCACGCGGGCGCCTCCGATACCGATGGCCAGGTGACGAGCACCGACGCTTCGAGCGCGTTCACGATCCAGGGCCCGCCGACGGTCGCGATCACCAGCCTCTCGCCGCCCTCGGGTCCCGCCGGGGCCTCGATCACGATCAACGGCACCGGCTTCAGCCCGACGCTGCTCACGAATCTCGTGAGCTTCACGGGCGGCAGCGGCATCGTGACGAACGGGAATCTTTCGAGCCTGGTGGCCACGGTTCCGGCCTACGCGGCGAGCGGGCCGCTCACAGTTCAGGTCGGCGCGACGACGAGCAACGCGCTCACGTTCAACGTGCTCTCGAGCGGCACCAAGCAGTCACCCGGGAACCTGGGCTCGGGATCCTCCAATCCCGGCATCCGCGACATCGCGGTGACGCCGGATGGCACGCGGCTCTACATCACGGACCCGGCCGCGAACTCGCTGGTCGTCTTCGACGTTCAGACCGTGACCCAGATCGCGCAGATCGCGGTCGGCATCCAGCCGCAGGCGGTGGTCATCGTCCCCGACGGCTCGCGCGCCTATGTCGCGAACACGGGGAGCAACAACCTGAGCGTGGTGGACATCAATCCGTCCTCGTCCACCTACAACACCGTGATCCAGACGATCCCGGTGGGCAGCGCCCCGATCGGCCTCGACCTGCTGCCGATCGGACCCTCGGTCTACGTGCTGAATCAGGGCTCGGGCACCGTGCAGGTGATCGACGCGCGGCCGGGCGACGCGACGTTCAACCAGGTGACTACGACCGTCAACGTGGGCAGCGGAGCCACCGCGATCAAGATCAAGCCCGACGGCTCGACGATGTTCGTGACGAACAGCGTCGGCTTCGAGGTCGTGGATTTGAAGAGCGGCCAGACCACGAACCAGGTGAGCCTCGGCAGCCCGGGGATCGCGATCGACGTCACGCCGGATGGATCGCTCGCGCTGGTGCTGACGCAGAATGGTGATCTCAAGGCGATCGTTCTCACCGCGGGCACGCAGCAGTATCAGGTGGTGACGACGGTCAACACCGGATCCGGCGCCACCAGCATCAAGATCTCCCCCGACGGCTCGACGGCGTACGTGACGAACGGCGACGGCAATACCGTGCTGGTGTTTTCGATCGGCATCACGACGTCCTCGGGGGTGAGCACAACGCCACCCAAGATCGTGACGCTGACGCTGATCGCCACCATCCCGGTGGGCCAGTACCCGACCGCGCTGGTTTTCGATCCCTCCGGCCGCCCGCTGGGGTTCGTCGTGAACAACGCCTCCGGGACGATCACGCTGATCGGCTCGCCGTCCGGCCTGCCGCCCGCGCCGGTGCTGCTCGAGGTCAATGCCTGCGACATCGATCTCAAGTCCGAGTGCCGCTGGGTGCCGGCGCTGATCCAGCCGAGCGCGCCCTACACCGCGAGCCAGATCGTGCTCGGCAGCATTCTGCTGAACGGCGTGCCGCCCGACACCACCGGTCCGCACGCTGTCGGCGACGCGAATCACGACGGCATCCCCGATCTCCTGGTGTCGTTCCCGCGCAAGGATCTCTTGAAGACGCTGCCGCCCAC
>Ga0209698_10000157_pt1 | contig 70951 bp, 63 predicted proteins | sample LitLauG_LLR_2012_FD_187203 | JGI IMG/M metagenome (GOLD analysis project Ga0209698, IMG submission 187203) | Freshwater sediment microbial communities from Pennsylvania, USA - Little Laurel Run_MetaG_LLR_2012 (SPAdes) (version 2) | ecosystem: Environmental > Aquatic > Freshwater > Creek >... | reverse complement strand
GCGGCCGTATTTCAGCCTTTCCTGGGTCGCTACCATGTCGTAGGTACCGTCGATCCACACCATGTGTACGAGATTGGCCTTGAGGCGAACGGCCGTCTCCAGCTCCATCGCGGAATACAGGAAGCCTCCATCTCCGGAGATCGAGAGGATCTTCTCTGAGGGTCGAACGAGCGCGCCGGCGATGCCCCACGGCAACGCGACTCCCAGGGTCTGCTGACCGTTCGTGATCAGCACCTGTCGCGTCCGGAAGCTGTACAGATGCCGCGCGATCCACAGATGGAAGGACCCCATGTCGAGGCATACCGTAGTGTCCGAGCCCAGGAACTGCTGCATCTCGTGGACTAAGCGCAACGGATGAATCGGCGATCCATTGCGTTTAGAGGACTCCTCGGCCAGATATTTGCGCTCTGCGATAATTGCCTCGAGGATGCTGGCAGACAGTGCCGATGTTGTGCGCCGGCTGATTTGCGGCGTCAACGCGTCCAAAGTCTGGGCAATGTCACCGGTCAATTCAATAGTGGGTTGGTAACAATTGTCGAGATCGGTCGGCAGAACGTCGATATGGATAACCCTGCGCTTCTTGTTCGCATTCCACTCGCGCGACCCGTACTCCACCGGATCGTAACCGATGGTGATGATCAGGTCCGCGGAGTCGAGCAGGCGATCTGCTGGCTGATTCGCCAGTTGCCCAACGCGGCCGCCGAAGTTGTCGAACAGGAGCGCGCCAACCGCCCCAGCCGCCTGGAAGGTGCCGACCACAGCGAGGTGGGTTCTTGCTAAAAAAGACTGAAGCGTCCGCGCTGCCGTGGGTCGGCTCGCGAGCATTCCAAGAAGGACCACCGGATTATCTGCGGCATTGATCAGGCGAGCTGCTTCCTTGATCGCCTTGCCATCGGCAGGGCCAGGGCCGGCGAAGGCCGGCAGGACCAGGGGCTCATGCGCGCAGGCAGCCGCCTGGACGTCCTTGGGCAGGTTGACATAGGCGGCGCCAGGCCGTCCGCTCTCGGCAGCGCGAAAGGCGTTGGCCATCACCTCGCTCACCTGGTTGGGCGCTCCGACGGTGACGCTGTACTTGGTGACCGGCTTCAGAATCGACACGGCATCCATGGTCTGATGGATCTGCTTTAGCGCTTCCTCCGTGGCGACGGCGCCACCAAGCGCCACCACCGGGTCCCCTTCAGAGTTGGCGGTCGCAAGTCCGGTCGTGAGGTTTGAAACACCAGGACCCGACGTCGCGATGGCGACACCGGCTTTGCCCGTCATGCGGCCGATGCCGCCGGCAATGAAGGCCGCGTTTTGCTCGTGACGGCAGACCACCGTCTTAATGCTCGAGTCGACCAGCGCATCAAACACAGCGTCGATCTTGGCCCCGGGCACACCAAAGACGTGAGTGACCCCTTGAGCCTCGAGAGCACGGACGACCAGTTGGGCACCGGTTTGCACTACTTTCTTCGAATCGTCGAACATGTGGGTTTCCTAGTGGGCTTGTTCAGCGTAGGCCAGTTCTTCGGCCGTGCTCTTGCTAAGGTCGGCTTTGAGGAAGGCTTCCGATTCCGGAAGAATCAGGTGGAAGCTCGTGAGCGCCTCGACTTTGAGCTGCAGCGCGCCGGCCTCGAGGTCGAGCAGATGCCCCCCGTGCTGACGATCAGCAGACAGGAAATGGAAGTGATAGCCGGCCACACTGAAGGCGCTCGAGAAACCAGGCGACCACAGACCGACCAAGGTTCCGTCGATATCGGCGAAGGTGAATTGGCTTGCCGCTTTGGAAGCTTCAACGAACCGGGTCGCGGTTTGAGCCGGCTTCGGGGCTCGGGTCCGCACCTGCTTGAAACATCCATCCAGCCGAAGCGCGTAGAAAATGTTGCGGGAGCGACGCAATTCATCACAACGCGCTTCAAGATCCATGAAGCTGCTTACGGGCCCGATCGAGACATCGGTGGTAGGGCCGAACCATGTGACGACCGCAAAAGGAGCGCGGGCCTCAGGGGCTGCCTCTGACACGCGCCCCGAGCCCTGGACCTGATAGACGTGACCATCGACAACGACCATCTCGCCGTCCAGATGGGCGAAGGTACCGAGGCCAAAGTCTCCGTGCTCGAGGATGGTTTGGACGTTTACCTCGCCGTCGTAGACGCCGGCAACGAGCGCGCCCGACGTCGAAATCTGAAAGACGGTATGGACGGGCTTTTCGAGATACTGAGCAAGAGCCGACGTGACGAGTGATGAAATGCCTCGCCCCGTTCGCGACGCTTCCTCGTTCAGTTCAGCTTTCAATGACGGGGGAATATCTGCCGAGATTTGTGACATGTAAATGCCTCGTCGTTACGTCATCGTCCCAGAGAGGCGTAACTGATCGCCAATTGTCTTGCTCGCGGATCGGGTATGGAGGGCCCCATCTTTCCAGAATTGTTGTGTTGATCGTTTTAATTCGTTGCGCACACTTCGGTCTCATGCTTCTGGTGCGCGGACGGCGATCCAAGGCATGTCGTAGTCGTCAACCGCCATTGACCAAAACGGGTCCCGGATGCGCAACGTGGTGCTTGCAAGATCGAGACACTCCGGATCTAAATCGCAGCGATTGGATAAGCGCGCAAGACTCTTGTGGCGAAAACGCCCGGAAGCGTCAGTTCGACTTCTACCGGGCGCGACAGGCGGAGCGCACACCCCAAGCAGACTTCGAAGCGCCCCTATCTCCCGTAGTTCTCGCGACTCGGGGCCGCACCGGGGCTTACAGCGGAGAGCGCTGCGCTTATCTCTGCACAGTTTCAAGCAACGCCAGCAACCCCTTCAGGAGCGCAGTTGGCGAGGGCGGGCAACCGTGGATGTGTAGATCGACTTGCACGACGGCCGACACGCCGCCTACGCAGGCATAGCTGCCCGCGAAGACGCCCCCGTCCCGCGCGCAATCGCCCACGGCGACGACCCATTTCGGCGACGGTGTCGCCTGGTAGGTGCGTTCCAGCGCTTCGCGCATGTTCGTCGTGACAGGCCCAGTGACCAGCAGCACATCGGCGTGGCGCGGCGAGGCGACGAAGCGCATGCCGAAACGCTCCAAATCGTAGACGACGTTGTTCAAGGCATGGATCTCGAGCTCGCAACCGTTGCACGAGCCTGCGTCCACTTCGCGAATGAAGAGCGTACGACCCAGGCGCAGCCGCGCAGCCTGATCGACCTGCTCCGCCAGTTCGGCCAGGGCGGCCTCGTCGGCGCACGGCGCGGCCTCAGTCAGCGGACCGTGCACGAGGCTCTTGAAAAGCATCCTACGCATGTCCGCTCTCGCTACAGATCATGCCCCGAGTAGGAACAATTGAACGACTTATTACATAGGGGGAAGTCGGCGACGATGTTGCCTTCGATCGCCGCCTCCAGCAGCGGCCACTGGAACCACGACGGGTCGCGCAGATGGCAGCGCTCGATGGCGCCCCCGGCGCCTATCCTCACCCACGCCAGCACGTCGCCGCGGAAACCCTCGACCAGCGCCATTCCTTCGCGCGCTTCCGGTGCGCACGGCGCGCCGAGCGGGTGAGCGATCGGGCCCGAGGGAAGACGATCAAGAAGCTGATCGATCAGCGCCAGGCTTTGTTCTATCTCTAGCAGGCGGATCCAGATGCGGGCGTCCACGTCGCCGTCTTCACGCACCGGGATTTCAAACCGCAGCAAATCGTAGGGGGCATAGCCGGGCGCACGCCGTGCGTCGACCGCGCGCCCCGACGCGCGGCCGACATAGCCGCCGCAGCCGTACTGCCGCGCGAGCTGCTGCGACAGAACGCCCGTACCCACCGTACGATCCTGCAGCGATGCGGTGTTGTCGTAGAGCTCGATCAGCTCCGGGAAGCGGTGGCGAATCTCGTCCACCAACGAACGGACAAGCACGTTGCCGCCGATGGACAGATCGCGCTGCAAGCCGCCGGGCACAACCCGATCCATCATCAGGCGGTGACCGAAGCAAAAGTTCGCCACGCGCAGCACCTCCTCGCGCAGGTGCCCGCACTGCGCATGGATCATGGCGAACGCCGCGTCGTTGCAGATGGCACCGAAGTCCCCGAAGTGGTTGGCCAGCCTCTCCAGCTCCGCCATCAGGGCGCGCAGCCAGACCGCGCGAGGCGGCGCCTGCACCGCGCACGCCGCCTCGACCGCCCGGGCGAACGCCAGCGCATAGGCCACCGTACTGTCGCCGGACACGCGCCCGGCGAGCGCCGCGGCGCGATCCAGTGGCGCGCCTTCCATCAGCCGTTCGATCCCCTTGTGGACGTAGCCGAGGCGGGCCTCGAGGCGGACAACCGCTTCTCCGTTGGCGGTGAAGCGGAAGTGTCCGGGCTCGATGATGCCGGCGTGCACGGGACCGACGGGGATTTGGTGCAGGCTTTCGCCCTCGGCGGGCAGAAATGCGTAGCCAACAGCCGCGCGAGGCGGGTCGAGCGCGTCACCGCCGGCGCGGACGCACTGCCATCGTCCGTGGTCGAGCCAGGGACGCGGGTCTGCAAGCCCTTCGGGTTCGAGCCCCCACAGGTCCCGTATGGCACGCTCAAGACGCACGGCCGGCGGGTGCGACTGTCCCACCGACGGAAAGCGACCGCTTTCGCAGATGAAGCTGAGCACGCCGACCATGCCGTCGTCTTCGACTGCCATATGGACCTGCTCGCTGTCGGCCCACAGACCGCAGAGGGTCCACCGCCCGGACGACAGCAGACCGGCTGCCAGCTGCCAGGTCTCGCCATTCACGACTGCGCGCGGCCAGGGACTGTGGTGCTCGACGAGTCGACCCGCTCGAATGAATTCCTCAAGCCTGGTCGCTGTTTGTGTGGCTGCGCTCATTTACCCGAGCAGCTCCGCGACATGTTGAAACCACGAAACCAGCAGCGGCGGTAAAAAGACGCCAGCGGCTACGACCAGCGCGAGATGCGTGAACATCGGGACGTACGACGCGTGGCCGGGCGAATCGCTTCCACGAGGATCGCCGAATGCCAGGCCATTCAGGCGATACAGCAGAGCGCCCAGCGCGACGAGGAGCCCCAATCCGAGAACGACGGCCAGCACCGGCGTGCGCGCGAAGGTCGACGTGAGGATCAGGAATTCGCTCGTGAAGATGCCGGTTGGCGGCAGGCCCACGATCGTGATCACGCCCAGAATCAGGCCCCATCCGAGGATGGGGTGCGATACGGTGAGGCCCCCGATGTCGGCCATCTTCTGCGTACCCTTGACCTGAGCGATATGGCCGACGGAAAAGAATATGGCGGACTTGGTCAGGCTGTGCATCGTCATGTGCAGCAATCCCGCGAAGTTCGCCAGCGGGCCCCCCATGCCGAACGCGAAGCTGATGATGCCCATGTGCTCGATGGACGAGTAGGCGAACATCCGCTTGATGTCGTCGCGGCGGTACAGCATGAAGGCGGCGAACACGACCGAGACCAACCCCAGTGTGACCATCAGCGGTCCGGGTGCGAGCGCGCCCGGATTGGCGGCCATCACGGTCTTGAAGCGCAGGACTGCGAAGAGCGCCACGTTCAACAGCAATCCCGAAAGCACCGCCGAGATGGGGGTGGGACCCTCGGCGTGGGCGTCAGGAAGCCAGGCGTGCAGGGGTGCCAGGCCGACCTTCGTGCCGTAGCCGAGCAGCAGGAACACGAAAGCCAGATTCAGGAGTGCCGGATCGAAGGCCGAGGCCCGCTGCACCAGCACGCTCCAGGCCATCGCCTCAAGTCCCTCTCCAAGCACCGAGCTTGCCGCGAGATAGACGAGGATGGTGCCGAACAGCGCCAGCGCAATGCCGACGCTACCCAGAATAAAGTACTTCCAGGCCGCCTCGAGTGCCTCGTGCGTGCGATAGATGCCGACCATCAGCACGGTGGTCAGCGTTGACAGTTCGACCGCCACCCACATCAGGCCCACGTTGTTCGCGAGCAATGCCAGGTTCATCGCGAACATCAGCGTCTGGTACATCGCGTGATAGAAGCGCAGGTAGACGTGCGTCAGGCGGCCGGTCTCGAGCTCATGCGCGATGTAGCTGCCGCTGAACACGCTGGTCGTGAAGCCCACGAAGGTGTTCAGCACGATGAAAACGACGTTCACGTCGTCGACAATCAGAAACAGCCCGGGCTCGGGGCGTACCCGGAACAGCGCGACCCCGCACAGCAGCGTGAGAAAGGTGCCCAGGACGTTGAGCCTTGCGGTCGTCCGATCGTCGGGCAGGAATGCGAGGAGGACTGCGCTCACCGCCGGGATGATCAGGATCGCCCTTACCACCAGCGAGCCGGGGTCTGTCACGCCCGTTCTCCACGGAATCGGTCGAGCGCGTGAATGTCCACGGAGTCGAAACGCTCACGAATCCGGAACAGGAAGATGCCGATGACGATCAGCGCGATCAGAATCGAAAAGGCCACGCTGATCTCCACGACCAGCGGCATGCCCTTGGCGCCCGTAGCCGCCAGGATGAGGCCGTTCTCGATCGACATGAAGCCGATCACCTGGCCCACCGCATTGCGCCGGGACACCATCATCAACAAGCCGAGCAGAATGACCGACAGCGCGAAGGCGAGGTCCTCGCGCACCAGCGTGCCCTCGGCGGCGGTGATCGGCAGCATCACCATGATCGACAGCGCCACCAGGCCGATTCCGGCCAGCATCGTCTGCCCGATGCCGACCACGGTCTCGATGTTTCGATGAATGCCCAGGCGGACGATGATCCGGTGCAGCACCACGGGGATCACGATCGCCTTGACGATCAGTGCAATTGCCGCGGTGATGTACAGGTGGGGCGCGTTCTGTATATGCGCCTGCCACGCCACCGACACCGAGACCACGAAGGCGTGCAAGGCGAACACGTTGAGCAGGCTGAACATCCGATCCTGGTACAGGAGCATGAAGCTGACCAGCACCAGACCGCCGGCGAACAGATGGGCGATATCCAGCGCGAGGCGATCCATCAGACGCCTCGGGAAACGAACAGCAACAACGCGGCAAGAAGGGCCAGCATGAGGGCCGCGCCGAGGAACTCGGAGACCCGAAAAACCCGCATCTTGGCGACGACCGTCTCGAACACCGCAAGCAGGAACCCGCCGACCGCCAGCTTGACCACGTACAACGGCAGGCTGACCGCGTAAGCGGCCAGTCCCTGGCCGGCGACCGCCATGCCCCACGGAGCGAAGACACAGGCGATGATCGAGAGATAGAGCAGCAGCTTGAGCGAGGCGGACGCTTCGATTACCGCCAGGTGGCGCCCGGAGTACTCGAGGATCATCGCTTCGTGCACCATGGTGAGCTCCAGGTGCGTCGCTGGATTGTCGACCGGAATACGCGCGTTCTCGGCGATCGCGACCATCACCAGGGCGACCAGCGCCATGGCCAGCGACACGCGCAGTCCAACGTCAGGGCCGTGCATGTACGTCGCCACGGACGATAGCTGGGTGGAGCCGGCGAGAAGCGAGACCGTGAATGCGATCATCAGCAGTGCCGGCTCGGCCAGCGAGGCGATCATCATTTCGCGGCTGGAGCCGATCCCGCCGAAGCTCGTGCCGATATCGAGCCCCGACAGCGCCAGCATGAAGCGCGCGCTGCCCAGGAGTGCGACGATGGCGATTAGGTCCGCCGCCGGGCTGAAGGCGAGGCCGCTGGCGAAAGTCGGCACCAGAGCCGCCGCGACCCAGGTCGTGCCGAAGATCAGGTACGGCGCAATTCGAAACACCCACGACGCGTTCTGTGCCAGCACCACCTCCTTGCGCAGCAGTTTGTGCAGATCGCGGTACGGTTGGAGCAGATCGGGACCTTGCCGTCGCAGCAGGTGCGCTTTGACCTTGCGCAGGTAGCCCGTGAGGAGCGGCGCCAGCAGCAGGACCAGCAGCAACTGGCCGAGCTGAACCAGTAAGTCGAGCATCACTGCCATACGGTCAGGATCACCAGGAGTGCCACCAAGGTGCCGAACACCAGCGTCAGGTACCCGCGGATCGTCAGGAACTGCACCCGGTTCACCACGTCGGCGGTGACGCCGACGAAGCCGGCGATCGGCGCGTACAGGCCGTCCCACAGGCGGTCCCGCAGCCGAACATGCAGGCGCGCCGGTCTCGGATCCCCGGGCCGCGGCATGTCGATCTCCTCTCTGGCACGAAACACCGTGGTCCCGAACACCCGTCGAATCGGTTGAGCAAAGCTGCCTGCGGTGTATTGGGTCACGGGAGTCGCGTCCGGAAACCCGCAATCCCAGGGTGCCGAGCGCCGCACCGAGTGGGACGCCCATCGACGGATGACGTACGCCGCAAGGCCGGCGGCGACCGCGATCAGGACGAACAACAGCAGTCCGTTATACGAACTACGGCTCTCGGCGATCGGCACGATCGTGAGCCACTCGAGAGCGGCTTGGCGCGGCATCTGCGCACCCACGAGACGATGGACCGCGGGAGCGAGGGCGTCGATGAAATAGGCCGGCAGAACGCCGGCGGCCAGGCACAGAGCGACCAGAACGAACATCGCCGTCAACGAATACGCGTCGGTTTCGCGAGCATCGTGAGCGACGCCCGTTCGCGCCCGGCCGAGAAACGTGATCCCGAACGCCTTTACGAAGCACGCGGCCGCCAGCGCCGCCGACAGCGCGAGCAAGCCGCCGATGGCCGGTACCAGAAACTTCAGCACCCACTGCGGCAGCTGGGGGCTGAGCAGGATCGCCTGGAAGGTGAGCCATTCCGAGACAAAACCGTTGAACGGTGGCAGGGCCGAGATCGCCACCGAGCCGATCAGGAATGCCAAGGCGGTGTACGGCATGCGATGGATCAGCCCGCCCAGCCGCTCCATGTCGCGTTCGCCGGTCGCCGTAAGGACGGCGCCGGAGCCGAAGAAGAGCAGGCTCTTGAACACCGAATGATTGAAGACGTGGAAAAGCGCCGCCGTCGTCGCCAGCGCGGCCGGCGCCAGCATGTTGTTGGCAGCGAATGCCAGGCCAAGACCCAGGCCGATGAAAATGATGCCAATGTTCTCGACAGTGTGATAGGCGAGCAGGCGCTTCAGATCGTGCTCCATCAGCGCATGCAGCACGCCCAGCACCGCGCTGGCGCCGCCGAACAGCAGCACGACGCCGCCCCACCACCAGGCGGGCGGACCCATCAGGTCGAAGACAAGGCGAATGAAGCCGTACACCGCGACCTTGGTCATGACGCCGCTCATCAGCGCGGACACGTGGCTGGGAGCGGCCGGATGCGCCAGCGGCAGCCAGACGTGGAGCGGTACCAGACCCGCCTTGGAGCCCGCACCGAGCAGGCTCAGGGCGAGCACCGCGGAGCCAATGGTCGCAGAGCGCTCGGTATTGCGGATCGCGTCAAACGCGTAGCCGCCGGCGGTACCGGCCAGCAGGCCGAAGCACAGGAGCAGCGCAAGCGTGCCCAGGCTCGCCATCAGGAGATAGATGTAACCGGCTCGGGCGTTACCGGGCTCACGATGGTGAGCCATGACCAGCGCCCACGACGTGAGCGACATGAACTCCCAGGTCACCAGGAACGTGAACGCATCGTCGGCAAGCACGACCAGATTCATGCCGGCGAGGAAGGCGGGGAAAAACGGCAGCACGCGGCCGGGCTCCGGCTCGTGTCGTCCATAGCCTAAGCCGTAAAGACTCGCAGTCGCGCTGCCCAGGTTGACGACCGCGAGAAACGCCGCCGCTAGCGGATCAAGCCGGAAATGCGCGCCCAGCCAGGGCAATCCGATCGGGAGGCGCACGGTCTGCGCCAAGCCAGAGTCCGTCACCAGGGCCCAAACGACTGTTCCTAACGCGACCGACGAGACGATGAGCGCGATCGCGTAGACCAGATTCGTCGTCATCGTGCGATGCGCGCCAGCAACCGCTGCTGGAACTGTCGCCAGCAGTGCCACGATGCACCACAACAGTACGTCGACCGCCATGAAGCATTGCCTCGCTTGGCATCAAGTCGAACGGGGTGCGGGTAACACGGACCAAATCCTCAGCGCGTCAGCCGAATGCCTCGCCCGCCCTTCTCGCTGACGGCGCCTTCATTGATGAGCTGGACACCCGCCGTTTCAAGGGCGGCGATCAGCTTCATCAACGAATCCACATTTCCGCGAATCACCCCCTCGCTAGCCTCCATTCTTTGAATCGTCGGCAGCGATAGCCCGGAGGCAGCGGCCAAGGCACGCTGGTCCATCCCAACGAGCGCTCGAGCAGCCCGGAGCTGCGCGGCGGTGATCATGCATCATCCATGTATATTGACGTGTTACGCATCACAAGTTAATGTTACGTTGGGTATTTTAGCGAAGCAACTGTTCGGGACTGCATGGACAAGGGCGCGACCTGAGGAACCAGGGCGCTTCTCGCGGTGCTCGCTGTTCCTGCCCTGATACCTTGGCGCTGGTGAGCGTCGAGCCGACGCTGGACCCGAGAACGGTCCTGTCAGTGGCCGGAGCAACTGGCTGCCGCGCGATGCTGGAGACAACGCCACCGCGCCGCAGGAGCGCAACTTGCACAAAGCGCTCGGCTGGCTGGGCAAGGGGTTAAGCAGGGCCTCGGCGATACGAGCACGAGCATGGGCTTCGCGTCCGTTTGAACGGTGGCGGGGAGCGCGAGGCGGCGTTTGATCGCTGCCTGATCGCGACCGGTGCGAGCCCCGCGCTGCCGCCAATCCCTGGTCTGAAAGGTACGCCCTACTGGACTTCGACCGAGGCGCTCGCCAGCGACACGGTCTCCGAGCGCTTGGCCGTGATCGACTCCTCGGCGGTGGCGGTGGAGTTGGCCCAGGCGTTTGCCCGCGGATCTGGCGGGCTCCGCTAAATGCACGGACCAGGCGTCGTTCAGTCGCCAGTCGTGACGTCCGTCAAGTAGGGCGCAGGGCACTGAAGCGGAATCGCACCGGTGGATCGTTGACATGAGCTTCTATCAGGATCGGATCGTTCCCCACCTGACCGCTTTGTCGATGAGGCAAAGGAAGCTGGACGCCTATCGATGCCGCGTCGTGGCGGCGGCGGAAGGTCGCGTGCTCGAAGTCGGGGTCGGATCCGGCCTGAACTTTCCCTTCTACTCGTCGAACGTGGAACGTCTGATCGGCCTCGATCCCTCTCCAAGTTTGCTCGCGATGGCGCGTCGGGCCAGATTCGCCATATCTGGGCGCGTCGAGTTCGTGGAGGGTTCGGCCGAGGCGATTCCACTGGAGGATGCAGACGTGAACATGGTTGTGACGACGTGGACCCTATGCAGCATTCCGGACGCCCAGCGCGCGCTGCTGGAGATGCGCCGAGTCCTGAGACCCGGCGGTCGACTGCTGTTCGTCGAGCACGGACGTGCGCCCGATTTGCGGGTGGCCTGGTGGCAGGATCAACTGACTCCGGTCTGGAAGCGCTTCAGCGGGGGCTGCCATCTGAATCGCGCGATCCAGGCGCTGATCGAGGGCGCCGGCTTCCAGATCGATCGACTCGAGACGGGCTACATGCGCGGCCCAAGGCCGATGACGTTCATGTATGAGGGAAGCGCGCGGCCACGATGAGCGGGGTGGTATTGAGGGTTTCTCGGTACTGTGGGTGGTCGCACTCAAGCGCATACCGGTCCTACTCGACGCGATTTCAACGCGGCGCTTACGACCTTGACCTGTGGACAAGGGGAACAACGGGCGGACCGGGCGATTGTGCATCGCTGTGGGCGCTGCAACTCGCGCCCTGGGCCCCCACCCTTCGAGCAGTGCAGCGGCCTCCGGAACCGATCGAGCGCCGGTCCGGGCCAATTTGGCCATTTTGTCCAAAACAGGTTATCATCGAGCGTCGGTTCAAAGGGTGACGTCCATGTCTGCTGTGATTCGCCATGCTCGTTCGCGTCGAGGCAAGCTCGCCGATGCTCCGAAAATCTCGGCCAGCGCGGCCAAGAATGGCTTTGGGCGGATCCTCGATCGCGTCGCCAGAGAGGGGCGACTTGCCATTACCAAGCATGACGAGCCGTGCGCGGTGCTGATTTCGATCGAGGAATACCGCTCGCTGGTCGGGGCGAAAGAGCTCACCCTGAACTCCCTCTCGGACGAATTCGATGCTCTGTTCGAGCGCATGCAGGCGCCGGGTGCCGCTGCGGCCATGCAGAAGGCGTTCAGATTGACGCCGGCTCAACTCGGTCGCGCCGCGATCAAGAGTGCGGCGCCGGCGGCAACCGGCGGCGCACGGAGCAAGAGCGCGCGCCGCAAGCGTGGCTGAGGCGCGACGCGCGGCACGTTCGGGCAGCATCTACGTGCTGGCCGGTTGCAATGGCGCCGGCAAGAGCAGTATCGGTGGCGCGGCCCTGCGCCAATCCGGAGCCGAATACTTCAATCCGGATGAAGCGGCCCAGCGCATTGCCGCCGCCAACGTGACATGCAAACCGCCACTGACCCAAGCGCAAGTCAACGGGGCAGCCTGGAACGAGGGGTGCCGGCTGCTGCGCCGGGCGATCGACGAGCGCGCCGATTTCGCCTTTGAAACGACGCTGGGCGGCAAGACCATGACCGCGCTGCTCGAGCACGCGGCCCAGGCAGGACTGGCGGTGCATGTCTGGTTCGTGGGACTCACGGACGTCGAGTTGCACATCGATCGTGTGCGGCGCCGTGTGGCGAAAGGCGGCCACGATATTCCTGAGGAGAAGATACGGCAGCGATTCCAGAACGGCCGCCTCAATCTGATACGGTTGTTACCGCACTTGGCCGAGCTTCACCTCTACGATAACTCTGCCGAGGCGGATCCGGATACCAGGGCCATTCCTTTGCCACGACTGCTGCTGTATTGCCGCGGGCGCCGAGTCGTGGCTCCGACCGACCTCAAGACGCTGTTAGAAGCAACGCAGGCCTGGGCCAAATCCATCGCTGCAGCCTGCATCAAGTTGCATTTGGCGCAGCGCCGGTAAAGTGCGGCGGACGCGTTGAAACAGTGCGCGGTGCGCGTAGCGGCGCGCACGCATGCACGCACCTGCACTGCCGGCCATTTTGCGGCGCGACGATTCCACTGCCTGTGGAAAATCTGTGGACAGGACGACGGATCGGCGGACCGAATGTCGAGCGGCTTGGAGCGCAGACTGCCTGACGCTCAACGCGCCCCCCTCGAAACCGACATTCTGGAGAGGCTCGCCACGAGCTACACCGCGGATCCACCGGCGCCGCGATCCGGATGATCATGAAAGCGCCGCCCCAGAACTGCTGCAAACGCCGTTGCCGCCGAGGCCGAGGGCGGATCCACGGCCCGCGGCGTCGTCGCCCGTGGTCCGCTCGCGGCATCACACAAGACTCGAAACGGGCAGTTTCGCGCGCAGACTCCTGGCGGGGCGCGAAGCATGGCCCTGTTCGCATCACGAGATGAAGTCGTCGACTCGGTCATGAACGGTGGATTCCCCCGAGCGCGGCATGGCGCGCCTCGGCCGCCGAAGCCGACAAAAGATCCGAGGCCGTTGGCACCGTCAGCCAACCGACGAGCGTGGTCAGCAGCAAGGTAAACAGCACGTTCTCCGAGATCCGGTTGCAGGGCTGATACATCTTCCTTCTCCATTTCCGATGTGGCGGGGACTTCGCAGGCAGAGTAGTCTCCATATAGGACAATTCCTGTCCTATAAGAAGCGGAAACTTCAAGAATGTCCCGGCCGACCGTCCGCGTTCTCGCACTGCTTGAGCTGCTTCAGGCGCGCGGCTCTGCCAGCGGGGCGGAACTCGCACAGGAGCTGGAGGTCGACCGGCGGACACTGCGCCGCTACATCGCCACGCTCGAGGAGCTCGGAATTCCCATCATGTCGTCGCACGGGCGGTTCGGCGGCTACCAGGTGATTCCGGGCTTCAAGCTTCCGCCGCTGATGTTCACGGACGACGAAGCGGTGGCATTGGCCATGGGTCTGCTCGCCGCGCGCAGCCTCGGCCTCGGCCGGGCGATGCCCGCGGTCGCCAGCACCAAGGCCAAGCTGGCGAGGGTCATGCCCGATCGGCTAAGGGCAAGGCTGAACGCCGTCGACCAGTCGGTCGCCCTGGAACTTACCCGACCCATCGCACCCATCGACGAGAATGTGCTCGGACTCATGACGACAGCGGCCCAGGAGCGCAGGAGGATCCATCTGCAGTACCGGACGCCGCAGGGCGAGAATACGCAGCGCGATTTCGACCCGTATGGCCTGGTCTGCCGCGCGGGCCGGTGGTACGCCGTCGGGATGTGCCATCTTCGAAAGGGATTGCGCTCGTTCCGGCTCGATCGGGTGGGCGCCGCGGCCGCCCTGGAGGCGCGCTTCGATCGACCGGCGAGCTTCGATGCGCTCGCTTACTTGAAAGAGTCGATCGCCACGTTGCCCCGCGCGCACCGGATCGAGGTCGTCCTCGCGACGGATCTGGCTACTGCGCAGCGGGAAATGGTTTCCGGATTCGGCGTTCTCGAATGGACTGGCGAGGGCGTGCTGTTGCGCAGCCAGGCCGACGACCTTGACTGGTTCGCGCTACAACTGGCCGGACTGCCTTTCGATTTCCGGGTCCGCTCGCCGGCTGCGCTCAGGGTCGCGGTCGCGTCGATCGGCCGCCGCCTGGTGCGGCTCGCAGCCCCAAAGGGCCGGGCATGACGTTCGCCGAAATTAACAGGGTGCGCAATGCATTCGGCGCACAACAGCCGGCGGAGCAGGGCAAGCAGCACGATCAGGTGCACACCGCGCTGCGTGAAGTACGCACGCCAGCCAGCGCCCACATGGATCCTCGGCTCCGAAGCTCCGCCTCCAACCGGTTCCACGTCCCCAAACCATGCGCCTCGGGGCCACCGCCGATGCCCTCGTCGGCTACGGTGATTGGCGTCTCCATGGGTGCCTCCGGCAAAGTCGATGCACGAACATCAGGGACTCGCGCTGTATCTGAGTGGCCTATATACTTTGAGATGATCTATCGTCAGAGGCGATGCATATGCTGGAAGGAATCACGCTGGACCAGCTGCGAACCTTCATTGCCGCGGCAGACGAAGGCAGTTTTTCGGCCGCCGGCCGCAAGCTGCGGCGCGCGCAGTCCGTGGTGAGTCAGGCCCTTGCCAATCTGGAAGCACAGCTGGGCGTCAAGCTATTCGACCGCTCCACGCGCTATCCGCAACTCACCGACGAAGGCCGCAGCTTGCTCGCTGACGCCCGCTCGGTGGCGGACAACGTCGACGGCTTCAAGGCCAGGGCCCGCGCGATGCGGGAGGGCCTCGAACCCGAGCTCGCGGTGGTCATCGATGTGATGTACCCGATGGATGCCTTGACCAGGGCGGCGGCACACTCGCGCAAGACCTATCCGCATACGCCGTTGCGGCTCTACGTGGAGGCCCTCGGTGGGGTCATCCAGCCGGTTCTTGATCGCCGCTGCAGCATTGGCGTCATAGGTTCGCTGCCGATCGTCCCAGACGAACTCCGATCCGAGCCGCTGCGTGAGGTTCCATTCGCGACGGTGGTCAGTTCTTCGCATCGCCTGGCATCCACGCGAGGCGTGGTCTCGGCGTCGGCCATCGCCAAAGAGGTTCAGCTGGTTCTGACCGACCGGACGGTACTGACGGAAGGCCGGGACTTTGGCGTTCTGTCGCCATTGACCTGGCGCCTGGCGGATCTGGGAGCCAAGCATGCATTTCTCAAGGCCGGGCTCGGGTGGGGTCACATGCCGTTGCACATGGTGAAGGCGGACCTCGACAGCGGCGCGCTTGTCAAGATCCGCATCGAAGGCGTTCCACGTGGTTTGGGCTTTCCGATGAAGGCGGTCTTTCGCAAGGACGCGCCGCCCGGGCCAGCAGGCCGAACCTTCATTGCGCAGCTCAAACCGTAGGTGCTGTAAGCACGATCAATGACGACCTCCAGCTTCTTGCGAGGTCACAAAAGGCCAGGTCGGCGCCGCCCGGGTGCATGACAAATAGCGATAGGTCACACCATGGGGCGCCGCGCGCAGCCGCGCGGTAAGGCTGGCGACCCGGAACAGCGCGGCAAGGCCGATGCCGCGGGCCATCGAGAAGGCCGGGGCGTTGCGCGGCGCCGGCACGATCGCAGCGGACCTTGCGAGACCCGGCCAAAGTGCTGCTGCCTGGCCCACGACCTTTACATCCGAAATCGCGCGCACACCGTTCGCAATCCAATGGCAACAGGCAACGGCCAATCTATGTCACGTGACCGAAGGGTCCAATTTGACAAGCGACAGGTGATGCGATTTGCGGAAGTGTGACCCGTTTTACCAACCTTCTAATTAGGAGAAAGCGATGAGACCCAACATGACCCATGTACTACTCGCTGCCGCCCTGGTGGCGTTTTCGACCTATGGTCTCGCCCAGACAACGGGCGATCCGTCCGGCGACCAGAGCGTCGTCATTAAGGGAACCGGTCGTTCGGACGCAGAGCTTCGCGCCGAAGTTCGACAGCAAATCGACGAAAAGCCGGAACTCAGATTCCACAACATCGATGTGCAGAGCTTCCAACATCACGTCTATCTGTACGGAGTCGTGGACACCCGCGCCGAAAGTGCCGAGGCCGAGGCGATCGCAAGCGGCGTTCCCAGCGTGCGCAAGGTCTACAACAGCCTTGCGCTGAGCAACGACTGAGCCGCGCAAGTCGATTTGTGCCGCCGCGGCCGGCCCACAGTCGGTCGCGGCGGCTCAAATCGCGGGGCCCGGCCGCGCGCCCCGCAATGACGCACACGGTCTTGCGTGTGGCTCCATAAAATAGTTACTGTCGAGTCATCCTCGCTGACAGTTCGGAGGGAACGATCATGAACGTCGGATTCATCGGACTGGGACATATGGGCGTTGGCATGGCGGCCAACCTGTTGAAGGCAGGCCATCGTCTGACCGTGTACAACCGCACGCGAACGAAGGCTGAGCCGCTGGTGGCGGAGGGCGCCCGGCTTGCGGCCAGCATTTCCGATACCTGCGGGGGCGATGCCATCGTCACGATGCTGGCAGATGACGAAGCGGTCGAGCGCGTTGCGTATGGCGACGGCGGCATCATCGATCGGCTGTCGCCCCGCGCGCTTCATGTTTCGTGCAGCACGATCAGCGTCGCCCTGTCGAGGCGGCTGTCCGAAGCGCATGCGAAGGCAGGCCAGCGCTTCGTCGCCGCGCCGGTGTTCGGCCGCCCGGAAGCGGCGGCCGCGCGCCGGCTCTTCGTCGTTGCGGCCGGCGAGCCGGGCGCGATCGAAGCCGCGTCTCCTCTGCTCGAAGCGATCGGGCAGAGGATTTTCGTCGTGTCCGACACGCCGCAGGCCGCCAATCTGGTGAAACTCAGCGGCAATTTTCTGATCGCTTCGGTGATCGAATCGCTGGGCGAGGCGATGACGCTCGTCCAAAAGGGCGGGGTCGACCCGCACCGGTACCTGGAGGTGCTGACCTCGAGCCTGTTCGATGCGCCCGTCTACAAGACTTATGGCGGGCTGATTGCCGGCGGGAAATTCGAGCCGGCCGGGTTCGCCGCGCCCCTCGGTCACAAGGACATTCGACTGGCGCTGGCGGCCGCCGAAGATTTGCGCGTGCCGATGCCGGTGGCCAGCCTGCTGCGCGACCGCTTCTTGACCCTGCTCGCGCGGGGTGGGGAGCATCTCGATTGGTCCGCGATCGGCAGGTTGTCCGCGGCGGATGCGGGCATGCCGGCGCCCTGAAGGGGAAGACGTGAAAGCCGGAATCGTCGGAGTCGGCGCGGTCGGAGCCGCTACTGGAATGGCGATCGCACTGCGCTCGCGCATACGGGAGCTGATCCCGATCGCCAAGTACGTCCCCCTATAGGCCGGGCCGCATTCTTACGCGCAGTGGCGTCGATCGCCGACGTGCCGTCGGCCAGACAGGGTGCGACGAACAGATGCCCATGATAGCCGCCATACAGGGTACGGCCGAAGACGACCAGCCAGAATGCCGCCAGCATCACGACGAACGCTGCGCCCAGGCCTTCGAAGAGAGATACTCCAGTCATCCGGCCCAGTGTCAGTGTGGCTACTGAATACACATCGATGGGAAACGTAAATGCCCACCAGCCCATGTTGAATGGCAGGCCCTCGCGGACGTAGCGCAGGGTGATGAGGAGGGTCAGCATAAGCCACCACAGGCCGAAGCCCCAGAGGATGGCGGCACCAAACACCCCCAAACCACTTGCCGCGCGGCCGATCCCCACCATTTGCGCGCCGATCAGCACGCGCGGCGCCTGCTCTCCGAGCAGCAAGAGGCCCAGCGCGCCGGTTGCGATCGGTCCAAGCGACAGCCAGCTCGACACCGCCATGTCACGCCTGGGCAACTTGTGTACGTTTACGGACACGTTTCCTCGAAGGAGGAGGTCGACGTGCACGCTGTGAAACAGATCTACGCTCGGCCTCTAGCGGAGGATTTCGATGAACAACGCTGCCGGCATTTGGCCCGATCTTTCGTATCCCGCTTGGCGCGATACGGCCACGACTCTGCAGCTCTGGACCCAAATCGTCGGCAAGGTGCGGCTGGTGCTGAGTCCGTGGGTCAATCACGGCTGGCAGGTTCCGCTCTACCTGACGGCCCGCGGCCTCACCACGTCACCGATCCCGATCGGTAACGAAATCCTGGATCTCGAGTTCGATTTCCTGAGTCACCGGCTCGTTGCCCGCATCAGCCGGGGCGAGGTGCGCACGCTTTCCCTGGAGCCGCAAACGGTCGCTCACTTTTATCGTCGAACCATGGATCTGCTGAACGGCATCGGCGTCGCGGTCGCAATAAACGAGATGCCGAACGAGGTGGCGAATCCGATTCGCTTTTCAATGGATCAGGTGCACGGATCCTACGATGCCGACGCGGCCCAGGCGTTCTGGCGAGCACTGGTGCAAGCTGATCGCATTTTCAAGATCTTCAGGAGCGGCTTTGTCGGCAAAGCAAGCCCCGTCCATTTGTTCTGGGGCAGTTTCGACCTTGCGGTCACACGTTTCTCCGGGAGGAAGGCCCCGCTCCATCCGGGCGGGATACCCGGTCTGCCTGATGCGGTGGTGCAAGAGGCCTATTCGAATGAAGTGAGCAGCGCCGGCTTCTGGCCGGGTAACGATGCGTTCCCGCGCGCGGCCTTCTACTCCTATGCGTATCCCGAACCAGCCGGCTTCCGTGATAGACCCGTATCGTCTGGCGCTTACTTCGATACAAACCTGGGGGAGTTCATTCTGCCTTACGACGCAGTCCGCGCTGCCGGTGATCCCGATGCGCTGCTGCTCAAGTTCCTTTCGGGCACCTATGAAGCGGCCGCCGAGACCGGGGGCTGGGATCGGGCGGCGCTGGAGTGCGAGCCGGGTGTTCCCGGACGAGTGCGCCGGTTATGATCCGTTGTGAATCTCGTCCTCGAAGCTCTCACTACCTCGGCCGAGCACGAATTCGTGTAGTGCCCACGCCGTAGGACATCATTGGACGTCCTCCACCTGATCGAGATATTGGCCGTAGCCCTCGGCCTCCATGTCATCGCGGTGTATGAAGCGCAACGACGCCGAATTGATGCAGTAGCGCAACCCGCCCCGATCCTCGGGACCGTCCTCGAAGACGTGCCCGAGATGGCTGTCGCCATGAGTAGAGCGGACCTCGTTGCGTATCATGCCGTGCGAGGTGTCCCGCAATTCGTTGACGTTGGCGGGTTCGATGGGTTTTACGAAACTCGGCCACCCGCATCCGGAGTCGAATTTATCCGACGATGCGAACAGCGGCTCGCCTGACACTATGTCGACGTATATGCCAGCCTCCTTGTTGTTGAGGTACTCGCCGGTGCCGGGCCGCTCGGTGGCGTTCTGCTGCGTGACGCGGTACTGCTCGGGAGTCAGCTTCGAAATGGCCTCCTGGGTCTTCCGGTACCTCTCCACGGGGGGTCCTCCTGGAGCGACGGCCAGCGTCGCGTGAGTGGCTGGAAGGACTCTAGCTTAAGCCAACGTGAGTAAGCCAACTCTTCTGCACGTCCACGCTCCCTGCATCTCCTAAGAACTCCTCACAGAATGAACTTGGAAGCCAGTGCGCCAGGCCGCGCTGGGTGTGAAGCGTCAAGAGGTTGTTTCCCTTACGGGCATCTTAGGCGCGACGATTGTCGTTTGCCTGTATGGAGAGAGTGCGCTTGCACGGCACGGCCGACTCCCTCTCCCGCTTGCGGGAGAGGGCTGGGGTGAGGGCGGCAGGCCTGCGCGCCCTCACCCCCGGTCCCCTCTCCCACTTGCGTGGGAGAGGGGAGTTCTGCTCCGCTCGCGTCGGCGCCCAACAACGGAAACAACGACTGAACCGAACCCGATTTGCCCATGGGGACGGGCCGCGCAGACGGGCAAAGCCCATGACGCCATCGAGTATTTGGATGGGGCATTCATTCGCAGGCGTTCATGCGCGGTTGAGGCCATGGTCTTTGTAGGCCTAAGCTGACCCCGATACAAAGGGCTTCGATCCGCTTGCCACCTGGGGTCGAGCGGAAAGGGAGGGGCTATGGTCGTCTTCGTCACTTCCGGACGCCGCTCGCTCGCGCGCACGCTGGTGCTGGCTGCGTGCGGCCTGGCGTTGTGCGGGTGCGGCGGCAAGGCGCAGATGCCCACGCCACCGCCGCCCGAGGTCTCGGTAATCGAGGTCAAGCGCACGCCGGTCACCGTGTACGACGAGTACGTGGCCCAGATGCAGGCGCCGGACACCATCGAGATCCGCGCGCAGGTCACGGGGTTGCTCCAGCAGCAGGCGTTCGCCGACGGCGCGCGCGTGCGCAGGGGCGCTCTGCTGTACGTGATTGACCAGCGTCCGTTCGAGGCACAGGTCGCCCAGGCGCGAGCGAACGTGGCGCAGGCCGAAGCCAACCTGATCAACGCCCGGCAGAACCTCGCCCGCAACGCCCGTCTGATCGCACAGCACGCGGTCAGCCAGCAGGACTACGACGCCGCAGAGGCCCAGGAGAAAGCGAGCACCGCGCTGGTGGAAGCGCAGAAAGCGCTGCTGCGCGATACCGAGATCAGTCTGGAGTTCACGTCGATCCGCGCGCCCCGCGACGGCGTGATGAGCAGCTCGCTCGTGAAGCCCGGCGCCCTGATCACCGCGCAGCAGTCGCTGCTCACGACGCTGTACTCCAACGATCCGATGTGGGCGCTTTTCACCATCAGTGAAGAAAGGCTGCTCGAGCTTCAAAAGCGCTTGAAGCACCCGCCTGGCGAGCGCCCTGACCAGGCTCCGCCGTTCCGGATCCGGCTGGCCGATGGCAGCGACTACACGCTGCCCGGCAAGCTGAACTTCGTCGACGCCGCGATCGATCAGAAAAGCGGGACGCTGCAAGTGCGCATTTCCCTGCCCAATCCCGATCGCCTGTTGCGCCCGGGACTGTTCGTCCGGGTGATCGTTCCCGCGGTCGAGAATGCGGACGGCATACGCGTGCCGCAACGGGCCATCAAGGAACTGCAGGGCTTGAAGTCCGTGTACGTGGTCACGGCCGGCGACAAGGCCGAGGAGCGCCCGGTCGTGGCGAACCGCCTCGTCGAAAACGACTGGGTGGTCGAAAGCGGATTGTCCGGCGGCGAGCGCATCGTCGTCGACGGCATTGGCAAAGTGCGGCCAGGCGGCCAGGTCCGGCCGGTGCTTGCCAGCGCCGCCGGCACGGCGGCGTCGGCGCCCGCCGCATCGGCGCAGGCCACGGCCCACAACTGAGCTGAGCGCGTCGCAAGTCAGGGCGATCCGACAGCGGAGCCACCTGTGCTGAATTTCTTCATCGAGCGGCCGGTCTTCTCGACCGTGATCGCGTTGCTGATGCTGCTGGTGGGCACGCTGGCGATCTTCCAGCTGCCGATCGCGCAGTATCCGCAGGTGCTGCCGCCCCAGGTCACCGTGACGACGACCTTTCCGGGTGCGAACTCGAACGTGGTGGCGCAGTCCGTGGCAGCCCCGATCGAGCAGCAGGTCAACGGCTCGCAGGACATGCTGTACATGGGCTCGAAGAGCGGCAACGACGGCTCGTACTCCCTGACGGTCACCTTCGAGATCGGCACCGACAAGAACATCGACGCGGTCGAGGTGCAGAATCGCGTGGCCGTGGCCCAAAGCCAGCTTCCGCCCGACGTCCTGCGCAACGGCATCACGATCCGCAAGACCACCACCGATCTGCTGGAGGTCATCGCGCTGACCTCCCCGAGCGGGCGCTTCGACAGCACGTTCCTGAGCAACTATGCGCTGCTGAACCTGTACGACGCGTTGGGGCGCGTGCCGGGCGTCGGCCAGGTGCGCATCTTCGGCGAGCGCGACTACAGCATGCGCATCTGGCTGAACCCGGAGAAGATGGCGCGCCTGGGGGTCACCGCAAGCGATATCTCGAAGGTGATCAACGAGCAGAACGTGGTCGCGCCGGCGGGCGGGCTCGGTCTTCCGCCGGTTCCGGCCGGCCAGCAGACGCAATACACCGTGTTCGTCAAGGGCCGGCTTTCCAAGGTAAGCGAATACGAGAACCTGATCATTCGCGAGGCGCTCAACGGCCAGGTGGTCCGTCTGAAGGACGCCGCGCGCGTGGAGCTGGCGGCCTCGGACTATTCGCTGGTCGGGTCCACCGACGACCTCCCGGCGGCGCTGATGGGCATCTACCTGCAACCGGATGCCAATGCCCTGAAAACCGCCAAGGTGATCGCCGGTGTGCTGCAGGAGCAGGCGGCGCGGTTTCCCGCCGGTCTCGAGTATTCGATTCCCTACACCACCACGCCGTTCGTGACGGAGTCGCTGAAGGAGGTCGTGATCACGCTGTTGGAAGCCTTTGCGCTGGTGGTGCTGGTCGTGTTCGCGTTCCTGCAGAGCTGGCGGGCGACCCTGATTCCGCTGCTGGTGGTGCCGATCTCTCTGGTCGGAACCTTTGCCGCCTTCACCGCGCTGGGCTTCTCGATCAATACCTTGACGCTGTTCGGAATGGTGCTCGCGATCGGCATCGTGGTGGACGATGCGATCGTGGTCGTAGAGGCCGTCCAGGAGCGGCTGGACTCCGAAGGGCTGTCGCCGGTCGAGGCCGCCAAGTCGGCGATGGCCGACGTGGGGGGCCCGGTGGTGGCCATCGCGCTGGTGCTGGCCGCAGTGTTCGTGCCGGTCGCCTTTCTGGGAGGACTGACCGGCCAGCTGTACAAGCAGTTCGCCCTGACCCTTGCCGTGTCGGTGATCCTGTCGGCGATCTGCGCGCTCACGTTCACGCCGGCAATGTGCGCCCTGCTGCTGAAGCCCGCGCAGGCGCAGCGTCCCCGCCGCGGACCGCTGGCAATGTTCTTCTCCGGTTTCAATCGCGGATTCGAAGCCTTCCGCAGCGGGTATTTGAACGGAGTCCTGGCGCTGAGCCGCAGAACCGCGCTCGTTGCGGTGACCTTCGCCGGGCTGCTCGCGATCGTCTGGGGTCTGGTTTCCACGCGCCCCACGGGCCTGGTACCCTCCGAGGACCAGGGCTACCTGTTTGCGGTCGTCACGCTTCCGGCGCCCGCCTCGCTCGAGCGGACCAACGCGGCAGTCTCGCAACTGACGCGGATAGCGCGCGCCACCCCAGGGGTGGAGGGCGTCGTCTACATCAGCGGCTTTAACTTGCTGACGGGTCAAGCCGTTTCCTACAACGGAACCGCGTTTATCCGCTTCAAGAAGTGGGCCGAGCGCAAGACGCCCGCCGAGACGGTGGGCGCCTTGCAGCGTCTCCTGACGGCGCGATTCAACGCCGGAATCCGGGACGCCACTGTACTGGTGCTGAACCCGCCGCCCATCCGGGGACTGAGCACGGCCGGAGGGTTCACGTTCGTGCTGCAGGACCGCGTCGGTTCCGACGTCGGCCGGTTTGCCGAGGTTCTGCAAGGGCTGCTCGGCGAGGCGCGCAAGCGGCCTGAGATCGGCTTTGCCTACAGCGGATTCGACACGCGCGTGCCGCAGATCGAGTACGAAGTCGATCGCGACAAGGTCAAGGCCCTCGGCATCGACGTGAGCGACGTCTTCTTCGCTTTGCAGACGTTCCTGGGCAGCTATTACGTCAACGACTTCAACCTGTTCGGCCGCACGTTCCGGGTCGAGGCGCAGGCCGAGGGCGCTCAGCGGCGCGAGCCGGAGGACGTCAACAACTTCTACGTGCGCAGCGCGAACGGCACGATGGTGCCGTTGAGCACTTTGGTCAGGTACCGGTCGTTCAGCGGTCAGCAATACCTGGAGCGCTACAACGTCTATCAGGCGGCCACGATCAACGGGTCGAACCCCCCCGGGTACAGCTCGGGGCAGGCCATCGCGGCGATGGAGCAGCTGGCGCGCGGGCTGCCGGACGGTTTCAGCTACGAGTGGAGCGAGGCGACCTACCAGGAGAAGAAGACCGGTGGCCAGACCGGCTTCATCTTCGCCATCTCGCTGCTCTTCGTGTTCCTGGTGCTGGCGGCGCTGTACGAGAGCTGGGCGATGCCGGTGGCGATCCTGCTGGTGATCCCCTTCGGCGTCTGCGGCGCTTTTCTGGGCCTGCTGCTGCGCGGGTTCGAAAACAACGTCTACACCCAGGTGGGTCTGATCATGCTGATCGGCCTGGCGGCCAAGAACGCGATATTGATCGTCGAGTTCGCAAAGTTGCAGCGCGATCAGGGCAAGCCGATCGTGCAATCGGCGCTGGAGGGAGCGCGCCTGCGGCTGCGGCCGATCCTGATGACCTCGTTCGCGTTCATCCTGGGCACGGTGCCTCTGGCGATCGCCACTGGCGCCGGCGCAGCGGCAAGGCAGGCGCTGGGCACGGCCGTGGTCTGCGGCATGCTGATGGCCACGATGATCGGCGTCTTCTTCATCCCGGCGTTCTACGTGATGTTTCAGCGGATGAGCGAGCGCCAGTCGCCGTTCGCCCGCTCCGATGTTGCGGCAGCCGCTGGCGGAGGAGCTCTGCCGGAGGGCGCGACGGCGGCGCCGGAAAAATGATGCAACCCTTCACGCGAGAGCGGCTTGCCGTCGTCGGCCTTGCGATCGGCCTGGCCGGGTGCATGCTCGGACCCGACTATCGCAAGCCCGCGGTGGACGTTCCCTCCGCGTGGCGCATCAGCGTGGAGGAGGCTGCCCAGGTATCGGACGCCGCCTGGTGGGACCGCTTCGGCGACCCGGTACTGTCGCAGCTGGTACGCACGGCGCTGCAGAATAGCGAGGATCTGGCGATTGCGGCTGCCAACGTCGACCAGGCTTTCGCCCAGTATGGCATCACGCGCTCGGCGCTTTTCCCCGAAGTCGACGCGGGCGCTTTGGCCCAGCGGCAACGCCTGAGCGAGAAGACGGCGCCCCTTCTGGTTCCCCCAGGCCACCAGGCCTTCGACGATTACCGGCTCAACGTGTCGGCCAGTTACGAGCTGGACATCTGGGGCAAGCTGCGTCGGGCCACCGAATCGGCGCGCGCCAATCTGCTCGCCAGCGAGGAAGGCCGTCGCACCGTCGTGCTGACCGTGGTGGCTTCGGTAGCAAGCGCCTACGTGCAGTTGAGGGCTCTGGATCGGCAGCTGGACATCGCCAAGGCCACCACGGGGAGCCTGGGTGAGTCCGCCCGCCTGCAACAGGTGCGCTTCGAGGGGGGCGCCACGCCCGAGAGCGATTACCGGCAGGCTCAATCGCAGTTCGAGGCAGCGGCTGCCCAGGTGCCGGAGCTCGAACGCCAGGTCGTTCGGCAGGAGAACCTGATCAGCGTGCTGCTGGGCGCGAATCCCGGCCAGATCCCGCGCGGAGCCTCGATCGACCAGTTGAAGTTTCCCGACGTGCCTGCCGGCCTGCCTTCGTCGCTGCTGGAGCGCAGGCCGGATATCCGGCAGGCCGAGCAGAATCTGATCGCGGCCAACGCCGACATCGGCGTGGCGAAGGCGGCCTATTTCCCCGAGGTCAGCCTGACCGCGCTGTTCGGCGTCGAAAGCTCGCAGGCTTCGAATCTGTTCAAGGGAGCGTCCAAGTCTTGGTCATTTGGCGCGCCGGTGACCGTGCCGGTCTTCACGGCCGGCAGGATCGGCAGCCAGGTCGAGCAGGCCGAAGCCGCCCAGCGCGAAGCGCTGCACTTCTATCGAAGATCCATCATCAGCGCGTTCGAGGACTTCGAGGGCGCGCTCGTGGACCACGCGAAATTCGAACAGACCCGCGAGGAGCAGGCCAGGAATGTCGAAGCACTGGAGCGCTTCCGCGACCTGGCCGTGCTGCGCTACCAGGAGGGCGCAACCATCTACCTGGAGGTCGCCAACGCCGAGCAATCGCTTCTGAACGCACGTCTGCTGCTGGTGGGTACCCAGTCCCAGCTGTTCCAGTCCTACGCCAACCTGTACCGGGCGATGGGCGGCGGGTGGGTGGACGCCGCCGACAAGCTCAGCGTGCATTCCGCGCCGCCCAAACAATGATGCGGCGGGCGCCCTGCGGCTGAGTAACCCGGGCGCGGCATTACCCGCCGTACGGCCACGTAGATACGACGAAAATGCAATCAAAGAACACCCAGAGCTCGCGCGCGGATCAGAGCGCCCGACCGGTTCTTGACGGCGAGCTTGCCGTAGATGTTATGCAGGTGCCACTTCAGTGTCCCCTCGGAGATGAAGATCGCCTCGGCGATCTCCTTGTTGCTCAAGCCCGACTCCAGGCGCTTCAGAATGGACACCTCGCGGCGCGTCAGTTCTTCCATTGCGGGTACGGTTGACGCTACTGCATGGGCCTGTCCGTCGGACCTTTTCATAAGTTGCTGCAATCGGCGCGCCAACGGCGCGGCTTCGGAGCCGTGCATCCGTTCCGGATCCAGTCGATCGACCATCGTCCGCAGAGCGCCCGCTTCATCCAGGAACACGCGCAGATACTGTCTCGGCGCTGCGATCGCAAGCGCGCTCTGCAGGTCTGCCAGAGCGCTGGTCGGCTCGCCACCCTCTTGATATGCAAGCGATCGGAGCAGCAGCAGTTCCACCTGGCGGTGCATCAGATCACGTTGCTGGCAGTGTTCGATCGCACCCGTCAGCGCCGGCACCGCGAGGGTCGGGGATTCGCGCAGCAGGTAGCGCGACGCAGCTCGCAGGCTCTTGTCGGTTATCAAGTCCGACGGGCGCGCGGGCGCCGGCAGCTCGTGGAAGCCGAACCGCCTGGCCACGACCCGCGCCTCGTCGAGGCGGCCCGCCCGCGCATGGCTGAGGCATTCTTCCGCTGCCAGCGAGACGGTCACGCGCCGCAGCCCACGCCGCTCGCCCAGTTCCTGACCCTCGTGCAGGATGGCCGTGGCGCTTTCCTCGTCCTGGCGTAATCGCTGCAGGCGCGCCTGTATCGCGTAAGTCGCGATCAGGGCGTCGGCGTGGCCATACTCGTCCACGCAGCTCATCGCGTGCTCGACGTGTTCGATGGCGGCGCCGATCTGGTCGAACTCGTAGGCGATGCCTGCCAGCAGGCCGTGCAAGAGGCTCGCATGCACCGGGTGGCCATTGAGCTTGCTGGCGACCAGCTCGAGCCCACTTTCGCACGCTCTCCGCGCCTCGAGATAGCTGCCGCTCTTGAGGAGAAGCAGGGCCTCCACGTAGGAGGTCCAGGCCAGCGGGTAGTAGCCGTCGCATTGCTGAAGCCAGCGCCGCGTTGCGCGGATCACTTCGAGGCCCTCATCGATGTGACCGGTTGTCTTGTGGCCGAAGGCCAACACGTTGCCCATCACACCTTTGTGCAGCCCCGGTGCATCGGGCCAGTGGGCGAGCCAGGCCGCCGCCAACTCGCCGCCGCGCGCGCCTTCATCGCGAAGAGCGCTCGACATCGCGGCTTGCAGCTCGATGGCGCAGCGCAGTTCGTTGATCAAAGTGAGGTCGCCCTGCGTCTGCGCCTCCAGGCCTCGCAGCGATCGCTCCAGCCGGTGGAGCTGGGCCTCGTATTCCTCCTGTCTGAAGGAGAAGGTCAGTGAGAAGACGAACTGGATCCGGATGACCGGATAGCGGTCGATCCATTCCTCGGGTAACGCGTTCATCCAGCGCAGGATCGTCTGATGGTAGCCTCGCCGGAAGGCCAGCTCTTGCACGCATTCGGCGATCCACTGCACCGCCAGTTCCCAGCCCTGCGCCCGGATCGCGCAGTTGACGGCATCTTCCACGTGCCCATTGACGTGCAGCCATCGCGCGCCACGCAACAGGCAATCGCTGGCTTCCGCGGGAGCCATGCGCCGAAAGCGCTCTCGGAAGAACTCCCCGACCAGATGGTGAAAGCGCATCCAGGTTCCGGTGCGATCCAACGGGATCAGGAAGAGGTTCTGGGCGTGCAGGGCGTCCAGCAGCGCGATGGCATCGCACGTCTCGTCCAGTGCTTGCGCCAGTTCGGCGCTGATGCGGTCGAACAACGCGATCCGAAACACGAACGCGCGGGTGCGCTCGTCCAGTCGCGCAAGAAGCACGTCCCCCAGGTAATCGACCACGCTCTGGTCGGAGCCGGCGAACTGGTCGACGAACTGCGCCGGGTCCGCCGCGCCATCGAGCGCCAACGCCGCCAGTTCGAGTGCGGCGGGCCATCCTTCCGTCTTCTCGAGCAACCGCAGCAGGCTCTGCTTCGGCAGGTCCCGTCCGAGGCGGTCGCGGTAGAAGTGCGATGCCTCCTCGATGCTGAACTGCATCTGCCGGATGTCGACCTCGAACAACTGGCGCCGTACCCGCAACCCGCTAAGGCGCAGGCGGGGTTCTTCCCGGGTCGCGATCACCTCCTGCACGTTACGGGGCCCATAGTTCACCAACCAGGCGACGATCTCGAGGACCTCGGGGCGCCGCACGAACTGCAGGTCGTCCATGAACAGCACCAGGCGGTGTTGGATGGCACCCAGATCGCCAGCCAGCGCCTCGAGCGTCGCCTTGGAGCCACCCGCAAGGTCGGCGGGCGCGTTTTCCCCGGCGGCTCCACCGATGCGCGGATCGGCCCTCTGCAGCGCCGCCGTCAGATGGCGGGTGAAGCGCGCCGGGTCGTCGTCTTCTTCGTCGAACGACAGCCAGGCGCAGGGCACTGCCCGTGCGACCAGTTGGGCATACCACCTCGTCAGCAGTGTGGATTTGCCGTAGCCGGCCGGAGCCACGACGACGACGACCGGGTAGCGCCCGTCCAGCACGTCCCGGCAACCATCCAGCTTTGGGCGCGGCAGCGGCCTGCCCGTTCCGGTCGCCGGATAAAGCTTGGCCTCGAGGATCGGCGCCTCGATTCCCGGAGCGGCCGTCGTTGGCACCTCTAAAGGCATTTCGGGCTCCCGCGCACTTTCCGAGGCGCTCGGCTCCGCGGACCTACCGAAATCCTAACTTCCAGTAGGGGACGCGTAAACGATACCTGTTCAGACTGCACTCAGGTCGAGCGAACCGCAACAACAAGGGCGAAACCTTCCTAAGGAGCAGAAATGAGGCGTGACGACGTGGACCAGGCTTTGCGGGCGGCAGAGGGAAGGCCCCCGACTCCCGGCGCCGAAAAGGTTCAGGCTTCCTGGAGTAGGTGTGCGAATACGTATGGAGTGAATCCAGCCGCTGCCGATGCACCACGCATCTTGACGCGGCAGGAGCTCACGGACTTCCGTCAACCGCTCGATGAGCTCATCTTCAGTGCCCGCGAGGAAATCGACCGCCTGTACCCGTTGGTTCGTGACGCGGCGTACACCGTTCTGCTGTGTGATGCGGCTGGCGTCGCAGTCGAACATCGCGGCGATGATTCAAAGGCAGGTCACTTCGAGCATTGGGGAACGTGCCTCGGGGGCGTGTGGGCAGAGCAGACCGAAGGCACCAACGGCATCGGCACCTGCATCGCGGAAGAGCGACCAGTCACCATTCACCGCGGCCAGCACTTTCGATCACGACACAAGGATCTGAGCTGTTCCGGCGCACCGCTTTTCAACGTCGACGGAACGTTGATGGGCGTGTTGGATGTGTCGGGGATCGATCCGGGACTATCGGAACACGCACACGCGCTGACCGGTGTTCTTACGGTCAATTCGGCGCGTGCCATAAGCGAGCGATTCTTTCGACAGCGCTTTCGGCGGCAGTGGATCGTTGCGGTCGCGCTTCGGGAGAGGGATGCCCTGGGCATGCTGCTCGCAGTCGACCGGGACCAAAGGATTGTCGGGGCCGACCGGGTCGCGCGCAGGACTCTGCTCCTCGACGATCGAAAACTCGGAGCGGGTATCGATCTGTGGACGATCTTCGAGCGGGATTTTGAGCCGTTTCGGCGCAAGGAAGGACCCGACATCCCGACCCAATTGATCGTTGCTGGCAGTAACGAGACATGCCCTGCGCTGATCACGCCGCCGGAAAGCATTTCGACTGCATGGTGCAATCCGGCGATGGCTGGCTTGCATGCGCGCCCGCGCCTGGATTCCGTGACGACCATCGCGAAGATGGCAAGAGAGCAGGCAGCGAGTGGCAAGATCTCGGCCAGCGCTGTCCGGCGGGTGAAGGAACACGTGGACGCTCACTTGAGCGAGAGCGTCGACCTCGCGCAGATGGCCGGTGTGGCGGGGCTCTCCGTTTTTCATTTCGCACGGGAATTCAGACAGGCGACGGGGGTGACGCCCCACTGTTACCTGACCCGAAGGCGAGTCGAGCGGGCCCAGGACCTGTTGGTCAACAGCAGTATGCATCTGTCCGACATTGCGTCGGCCGCAGGGTTCTTCGACCAAAGCCATATGGCCCGGCATTTCCGGAAAATCCTCGGGACCACACCAAGAGAGTTCCGCTTGACGCACGGTCAGCGTCCGCCGATCAAGAAGCAAGAGGATCCCCGACCGAGCAAACCGCTCCAAGAAGCTGCTGAATGTTCGTGAGATTGTGACCACCGGTTCAGACCGAGACGCATTTCGGTGTGCAGCCCCAGCCCAAGGCCGAGGACGTTCTCAGGGAGTGGATCATGAAGCGCGACAGATGGGCTTGGAATTGGGATGTTGCCGCAATGAAATCGATACGGTTTCTCGAGTTCCGGCTCGATCTGGCCGACCAGTGCCTGTGGCGCCGAGGCGATTCCGGGGAGGAGGAAGGCGTTGCGCTGACGCCGAAGGCGCTCGACGTGCTTCGATACCTGGTGGAGCATGCCGGGCAGCTGGTGACTCAGGACGAGTTGCTCGAGGCTCTGTGGCCCCGGGCTTACGTTCAGCCGGAGGTGCTGAAACACCAGGTGCTGAAGCTGCGCAAAGCCCTCGACGATGATCCCAGGTATCCCCGATGCATCGAGACGGTGCCGCGCCGCGGCTATCGCTTCATCGCATCGATCAGCAGCGAGGTCGAGGAGGCAGCGCGTGCCAAGATGGGTTCGGCGCAGGTCCTCCTGGTGGGAAGGGATGAAGCTTTTGCGGAGTTGCACGAGTGTCTGACGAAGGCGTCACAGGGTCAACGCCAGATCGCCTTCGTGACCGGGGAGCCTGGCATCGGCAAGACGGCGCTGCTGGACGAATTCCACCGCCGGGCCGTTGCCGAAGTGCCCGGCCTTCGATTTGCCCGCGGACAGTGCGTGGAGGGATACGGAGGCCGGGAAGCCTACTACCCGCTGCTGGAGGCGCTCGGTCAGCTGTGCCGTGGTCCGGCGGGCGACGAAGTTGTAAAGATCCTTGCCGCCCAGGCGCCGACCTGGCTCGTCCAGTTTCCGGCACTGCTGAAAAGCGAGTTCCGGGAAGCCTTGGAGCGGGAGATCCAGGGAAGCACGCGCGAGCGCATGCTGCGGGAAATAGCCGAGGCCCTTGAATCGATCACGGCGCAGCGCGCGCTTTTGATCGTCCTGGAAGACTTGCAGTGGGTCGACCCCGCGACGGTCGATGTGCTGTCGATGCTGGCGCGGCGCCGTTCGGCTGCGCGTCTGATGCTGGTCGGCAGCTCCTCCAATTGCGATTCGGCGCGGGTCGACCATTCGCTAACGGCGCTCAAGAGCGAACTGCTGGTCCATCGACTGTGCTGCGAGGTTGCGCTGGGCCCCATCTCCGAGACGGACGTCGCCCGGTTTGTCGGGCTCGGCTCGATCGACCGGAATTCCTCGTCCGAGCTTGCCAAGCTGATTCACCGGCATAGCGGAGGCAACCCCCTTTTCATGGTGGCCACGCTCGAACACATGGGCAGCCGCGGGATCGTTTCACGGGAGTCCGGAGGATGGCGGCTGACCGTGCCACCCGATCCGATCGAGTTGGGTGTGCCCGACGGCTTGCGAAGGCTCATCGAGGCGCGCATCGAGCGGTTGAGCGCGGACGAACGAAAGGTGCTCGAGGTGGCGAGCGTGGTCGGCACCGCGTTTGTCGCGAGGATGACTGCTGCCGCGGCGAAACTGGATCCGGAGCATTTCGAGGACCTGTGCGATGGGCTGTCGCGCCGGAAACAAATAGTCCGCCTGGCGGGCGTACATCGGTTCCCCGACGGCGGCGTTTCGGCACGCTACGAATTCCTGCATGCCATCTATCGTGACGTTCTCTACGGTTGCCAGCCATCCGGCCGCCGCGCCAGGCTGCACGCGCGCATCGGCCACCTTCTGGAGGATCTGTATGGTGAGAACTCTGGGGAGATCGCGGGCGAGCTTGCGCACCATTTCGAGCTTGGACTGGACTGGGCCTGTGCGGCGAGCTATCTGCAGCGCGTCGCAAAGGCGGCCAGCAGCCGGGACTTGCATCGCGAAGCAACCGCGCTGTCGCAGCGCGCCATCGAACTGACCCGCAAGCTGCCCGCTGCACAACGCGGCACCCTCGAATCCGAGATCCTCGACAAGCTCACCGCGACTTCCGCTTCGTCTCCCGGCGTCCGTGCGCTGGAAGCCTGAGCCATCTCTCATTAGCGAGCCCTGGCGCAGATTGCGATTGCCGGAACGCAGCGAGCTGACCAACGCCGGTTCGAACATCGCCTGACCCGAGGCGACGAAAGAAGCCGGAGCGTGTGCGCAACAACCTACCTCATGCGATGAGACCTCTCAGGAAGTCGTGGACAACTTTATGCTGCGCGTCGCCCGAGTTGGGCGAAGCGATCCAGATCGGGCAGAGCGATAAGGGTGACCAACACCATCCCGGGTGCGGTCTCACGCATCGCGAGCCCCTCAAGCAAAGCGAACTCGGGCAGTTCGTCTTGGTGCTGCGGGCAAACCGTGCTGCAACCGCGTTCGGATCGAGCGACCGGATGCCGGCGCACGCGCAGCTCCCGCCTGACCCTCGCGAAAGTCTTGCTGACGTCCGTCTCCGCGCTTGGCGTGTAACGGAACGAAGGGTCGAGTATCGATTTCACGGCTGGTCGATGGCGAGCAGCTTGGCCGCGCCGCCTTCCTTTTTCGGAAGCCTGAGCCTCCAACGTTGATTACCGCATCGTCGCACGGGTGCGAGCGGCCCATCTTTCAAATTCGTGCGTTAAGTTCCGGGCTTATGCGCTTCACCGCATCGACTGAGTGGCGGGTCGGATTCGAGAGTCGGGCCGACGGCCCAGCCGTTTGGTTGGGATCACTCGACGTGGAGGATCCCTCGTTTCAAGGCAATGATCACGGCGTGGGTGCGGTCGCTGGCATCGAGCTTCGGGAGAATGCTCTGCATGTGTGCCTTGACGGTGTTTTCGGAAATGTCGAGTTCGGCGGCAATCACCTTGTTTGACTTGCCGGCTGCAACCCGTCGCAACACTTCGATCTCGCGCGGCGTCAGGGCATCGTCGGCTGCGTGTTCGGCGATCTCGGCGGCGATCTCCGGTGGTATTCGGCGCTTGCCGGCATGCACCGTTCGAATTGTCTCGAGCAATTCCTTTCTCAGCAGGTTTTTCAGGAGATAGCCGGACGCCCCGGCTCTCAGGGCTTCAACGGCCAGCGCATCGCCCGCGTAGGTCGTCAGTACGATGATCCGCGCGGTCGGAAACTCAGCGCGAATCGCGGTAATGGCTTCGATGCCGTTCATGTCGGGCATCCGCAGATCCATCAACGTGACGTCGGGCCGCTGGCGCCTGAAGCTCTCGATGGCTTGCTGCCCGTTGGTTGCTTCGCCGACGAGCCTCATGTCAGGCTGGCCTTCGAGGACCGCCGCGATTCCTTCGCGGAGGAGCTGATGGTCATCGACGCACAGGATTCGGATGGTCTGAGCGTCTTTGGCGGTGCTCATGCAAACAGTATGCTCTCCCCGGCGGCAGTCCGCCTGCTCATCTCGGGCGCCTAAGGAATCACCCGAAAGTAGAGGGCGCAGGTAGCCATACCTAGCGTACGCGATAGTCCCGGAAGAGGGCACGCTGCTGGCCATGCAACGGCTGTTTTCCATCTTTCCATCAGGGTGGCCTGGGGTCGCGCTGCTGCTCTTACGAGGGTCCGTCGCGCTTGCAGTGCTTCTGCCGGCCTACGGCCATGACCAGGCTCTGCCGGGCCTGGCACTCCTCGCTCTGATTCTTCTGTCAGCGACTTTATGCGCCGGATTCCTTACACCCGTTGTCGCGGTACTTGCCGCTGCTGTGCACTTGGCTGCAGCTTTGAGCGTAAGCATGGGCAACGATGGCGCCACGGTCGTAGTCATTGTCGACGCGCTCGCGCTCGCCCTGCTCGGTCCTGGCGCCTATTCGATCGACGCCCGCCGCTTCGGGCGGCGTCTGGTCGAATTGCCGGGGCGGAAGGATTGAAGCCACGCGGGAACGGGCGTAGAAGGTGATTCGTGACCGGATTGCGACTGCGTCTGTTTCTCACTCTAACGCTGGTGTTGACGGCCAACTCGAGCTTTGCGCTCGATCCGGCCAGGCGCCTTACCCAATACGCCCACACGGCCTGGACCGTGCGGGACGGGTACCTGCCCGGGGGCGCCATATCGCTTGCTCAAACGGATGACGGGTATCTTTGGATCGGTACGTTATCTGGCCTGGTCCGTTTCGATGGCGTTCGCTTCGTCCGATGGGGCTCCCGCAACGGAGAGGATCCGGGACCTTCAACGATCGTCGCGCTCCTGGCTGCACGCGACGGGAGCCTGTGGATTGGCGCCAATTCCGGTTTGACACACCTGGCTGTCGATGGGAAGGTCACTCAAACGCCGCTGCGCGACGCCGTGCTTTTTCGAGGCCTCGCCGAAGACACCGATGGATCGATATTTGTCACACACTTGGATTACGGCAACTCTCGCCGTCCTGTCTGCCGCGTCACTGAATCGACCTTTCAATGCTTCGGCTCGGCGCAAGGCATAGCGACACAGGGCACGACAATCATCAGCGCCATTGCAGCTGATCGACACGGAGGCTTCTGGCTGGGCGCCGACAAAGGCCTCATTCACTGGAACAGACGCTCTTCGGACATCTATGCTCCAAAGGCCTTGAAATCAAATGCTGATCAAGCTGGGGTGGTGGCAATTGCGACCACGCGAGACGGCACGTTATGGATCGCAATAAACCACCGTGGTGTTCAGCACATCGTGCAAGATTCGCCCGAGCCGGTCCCGACTCCGGGTTTCGATACCAGCAAGTTGCGGGCAGTTTCGGCGTACGTTGATCGCGAGGACTCGCTTTGGATCGGAACCGAGGCAGAGGGCCTCTATCGGATCACTGGCACCACGGTCGATCATTTCGATCGCTCCGAAGGCCTATCAAGCAACTCGGTGCTGGATATCTTTGAGGACCGGGAAGGCAATCTGTGGGTTGCGACGACAGGGGGTGTTGACTGTTTTCGCGACAAGGCTGTTGCCAACTTCACAAACGCCGAGGGTCTCGGGGGTAATGAAGCGGATGGGGTAGTTGCGACTCGGGACGGCAGCATCTGGGTTTCGGGCAGTCGCTCGCTGGATACGATTCGCCATGGATCCATCCGGTCCATCGGCAAGAACCAGGGGCTACCGGGTTTTCAAGTTGCGTCAATCTTGGAAGACCATCAAGGGCGGATGTGGGTCGGTGTCGAAAACGGCCTGTATTTGTTCCAACGCGGAGCCTTCTTGCCTATCCGAATGCCCAACGGAAGCCCGCTGGGCTTGATTGTCGGGATTACCGAGGACATCGACAACGATGTCTGGGTCGAGGCCGTCGGCGAAACAAGGAGGCTGATCCGGATTCATGATCTGCGCGTCAGGGATGTGATTTCCAGCCCGCAGGTGCCCGCTGCGCATGCGCTGGCAGCCGATCCTCGTGGCGGGATCTGGCTGGCTCTGATGAATGGCGACCTGGCTCGCTATGTCGGCGGAAAACTGGACATCGTTCCCTTGCCGGCGCAATCCGGGAAAGACGCGGAGCAGATCGCGGTTGACGCGAACGGTGTCCTTTTGGCGGCTACGCCATCCGGCCTGGTCAGCTTGCATGACGGCGCGGTACAGCGTCTTTCGGCCAGCAACGGGTTGCCTTGCAATGAGGTCGACGGATTCATTTCGGATCAAATGGGTGGATTTTGGCTTTACACGCAATGCGGGCTGGTCAGAATCCGCCAGTCGGACTTTCAAGCCTGGCGCGAGCATCCCGATATTCGGGTGCATCCAACCAAAGTTCTTGATGCTTACAACGGGGTGCAAGCTCTACGGGCTCCCTTCTCGCCGATTGCACTATCGTCCGACGGGCGCCTGTGGTTCGCCTATGGGAACGGGGTTGGCATGATCGATCCCGCCCACCTGAGCGAAAACAGGATTCCACCCCCAGTACACATCGAAGCAGTGACGGCGGGGCGCAACAGTTACGTCCGACCGAGGGGCCTTCGTCTACCTGCTCTGACCAAGGATCTCGAGATCGACTACACGGCACTGAGCTTCACGGAGCCACAAAAGGTCTACTTTCGCTACAAACTCGAAGGCCGGGAATCCGACTGGCACGACGCTGGGACACGACGGCAGGCGCTCTACACCGATCTGAGTCCCGGCGACTATCGCTTCCGGGTGATCGCCTGCAACAACGACGGCATTTGGAACGAGACCGGCGCAGCTTTGGATTTTCACATCGACGCGGCCTGGTTCCAGACCTGGTGGTTTCGGAGCCTGTGCGCCTTGGCGGTCATCGGGGCAGCCTGGTCGTTGTACGCATTGCGGCTGGCGCAGGCGACCGCCCAGATCCGAGCCCGCGAACAGGCGCGACTGATCGAGCGCGAGCGAATTGCCCGCGAACTGCACGACACGCTTCTGCAAGGCTTTCAAGGCCTCGTCCTGCGTTTTCAATCGGTGCTGAATCGGTTGCCCGATGCACGATCACGCAAATTGTTGGAAGACGTTCTCAGTCGTGCAGATGAAATCCTGCTTGAGGGCCGCGAGCGGATTCATGACCTGCGTTCCACGACCACGGTGGAACAGGATCTCTCGAAGGCCTTGGCGAGCTTCGGTCAAGAGCTTGCTGACGGGCGCCCGATCACATTCTCGTTGTCTCTCGTGGGGACTCCTCGTGAACTCGCTTCCAGGGTTTTCGAAGAAGCGAATCGGATCGGTCGGGAAGCGCTTTCAAACGCATTCGCCCATGCTGATGCGTCGAAAATTGAGGTGGAACTGAGCTATGACGAGGACTTCGTGCGCCTCAGAGTCAGGGACGATGGGCGAGGCATCGGCCAGGACGTTATTGACAGTGGAAAGGCCAAGCACTGGGGATTGTTCGGAATGAGGGAGCGCGCAGATGCGATAGGAAGCAAACTGAGCATCTGGAGTCGAGCGAGCGCGGGGACGGAAGTGGAACTGGCTGTCCCCGCAAAAATGGCCTATCCCCACCGCACAGGAAATCCCACTGAGGACTGATTTCGAGGCCGTCCCGGCCTGACCTATGGCCGGTCACGACCGTATCGCCAAGGGGTTGTAGCTTTTCTTCACAACGCTGACGTTTCGACCACCCGATTGGATTAGACGCCAGGGCCACTGCCGGACGTGGCGAGAACGCTGCTGCAGCGCGAAGATGCCTGAATCGACGATCTTCCCCAAGGTTGATTCCGAGGCTCAGGCAGATGAAAAGCGCATCCGCGTATGTCAAGGAGTTCCAGCCTTTCCGACTTGATACCGTCAATCAATGCCTGTGGCGGCGCCGAGAAGGCCGGGGCGACGAGCGAATCGACCTCGCACCGAAGACATTCGGCGTTCTATGCCATCTGGTCGAGCGAGCCGGCCGCCTGGTGACGGAGGCAGAGCTTCTCGAGGCGGTCTGGCCGGGAATCTTCGTTCAGCCGGAGGCCGTCAAGGGTCAGCTATACAAGATCCGGGGAGTCCTCGGCGATAATCCGAAGGCGCCGCGCTTCATCGAAACGCTGCCGCGGCGAGGATACAGGTTCATCGCCCCGGTCCAAGAAGCGGCCGAGGCCGATTCGACGGCGCCAGCCAAAGCGGCGAGTCGGCTCGTGGGGCGCGATTGGGCGCTTTCGGAACTGCGCGAAAGCCTGCATGCGGCATCGAAGGGCCACCGTCAGATCGTCTTTGTGACGGGTGAGCCCGGCATCGGCAAGACGGCGCTGGTCGATGAATTCCTGCGCAGGTCCAGGAGCGAGGTGCCAGGAGTTCGCGTCGCCCGCGGCCAATGCATAGAAGCGCGTGGAAGCACCGAACCCTACTACCCGGTGCTGGCTGCGTTGGGCGAACTGTGCCGGGCCCGCTCGGCGGCCCCGATCATCGACACTCTTGCGATGGATGCTCCGACCTGGCTGGTCCGGTTCCCCTGGCTCTTGAACGACGAGCATCGCAAGACACTGCACCAGGAGATCCTCGGGACCACGCGGGAGCGCATGCTGCGAGAAATCGCAGCCGCGCTGGAGACGATGGCGGCCGATGTGCCGCTGCTGCTGCTATTCGAAGACCTGCAGTGGGCCGATCCGTCGACCGTCGATCTTGTCTCGGTGCTCGCGCGTGGTCGCCTGACGGCGAAATTGATGGTGATTGCGACGATACGCGAGGTCGATGCGGAGCCAGCGGAGCTTTCTCCGAAGTATCTGGTGCACGATCTGCGAATGCGGCGCCTGTGTCGTGCCATCGACTTGCGGCCGCTGTCGGCTCAGGAGGTGGCCGCGTATCTGGTGGAGGGCTCATATCGGGATGCCGTTCCCGAGCCCCTTGCAGCCATGCTTCATCGGCTGTCCGGAGGCAATCCTTTGTTTTTGCGTGAGGCGCTCGATCGATTGGGCAGGCTCGGTCTGATCCACCAGGAGAGTCACCGACTGACGTTCCCGTCGCAAATCGCAGCGATCGATGTCGGCGTGCCAGAGGGCGTTCGGCTGATGATCGAAGCCCGGATGAAGCACCTGAGCGAAGGCCAACGCAGGGCACTGGAGGCGGCAAGCACTGTTGGCACCGTCTTCACGGCCCACGATGCGGCAAAGGCGTGTGGCGAAGATCCGGAGCAGCTCGAGGATTTGTACGACGAATTGGCGCACCGTGGGCGCTTCGTCCGGTTCGCAACGTCCGGCGAGTCGACAGCGGAACGTGCGGGCACCCGCTACGAATTCGTCCTGAACTTGTACCGCGAGGTCCTCCGACCATCCACCACCGCAATCCACAAATCGTTACCGATGAACCTTGTCAGAACTCAGTGAATACTGCCGCGCCGGGCTGATTGCGCGACGACCTTGTGCGGGATGGGCGACCTGGATCGCAGCCGAAGCAGCGCCACCAACGCTTCGTCGTACTTGCGCGAGAAGCCATCTGGTGAGTGCTCGCCGGCGAGCGTGGCGCTTGCTCCCGTCAGCAGCCAGCGCAATCCCGGCCCCCAGCACACGGCCGTATCCGCGTCGTCGGAATCCAGCACGCCCTGCGCCACCAGTTGGTCGATTTCGCGACGAAGCGCCGCGCTAAGACGGCCGGATGCAAGCCCGCACACCTCCCTCCGCACGACGATGGGCTTCTTGCCGATCGACGTGTAGAACGAAAGTGCCCGGCGAACCACTTGCGGCGAGGTCTTTTCACCCGCGGCGATTTCGACCAGCGGCATCAGGTGAGGGGGATCCATCGAGTGGCCCGTGACGCAGCGCTCTGGATGCCTGCAGGCCGACTGTATTGTGCTCATCGCCAGGCCTGCCGAACTCGCCGCGATGATGGCGTCCGCCGGGGCAAACCGGTCTATCTCCGCGATCAGTGCGATCTTCTGCTCCTGGTCTTCGGGCCCGCACTCCTGGATGAAATCGGCTCCCGAGACGCCTGCGGCGACGCTCGGCGTGAAGGAAAGGTGCTCGGGTGAGCCTTTCGGCGAGATGCCGAGCGCCTTCAATGCGGGCCACGCCGCGTCGATTGCCCGGCGCAAATTCGCCTCCGCCCCGGAGTCCGGATCCGTAGCGATCACGTCGTACCCACGCGCAAGGTAGAACGCCGCCCAGCTCGCTCCGACCGCTCCGGCGCCGACGATTGCTACCCGTCGTACGACCTTGTCCAGCACCATGGCTTCCACTGATTGTTGAGCTCTTCTGGGACGCCTGGTTGTAAGCGGGTAATCGGGCGTCCCACGTTCATCATGGGTATTGAATGCTCGCGAGTCTTTTCGGCGGGTGCTCTCATTTTTTGTTCTTGCCGTAAAAACCCCTCGACCAGTAGCTAACCTCATTTTGACCAAGAAAGGACCCGACGCTCACGACTCCAAAGGCGACGCCTCTTAGCCTTGCTTCATCGCTGATCAAGACGTTGCTCGGGGATCCGCCGATGTTCGAAACGCAGCAGAGAACCGCAAGCTTCAGGCCGGCCTCGAGGTTGCGGCTGGCCCGGCGCGTTGCGCTGACGACCGCAGTCCTGACGCTGACAAGCCTGGTTGGCGGGTCGCCAACGTTCGCACAGCAGGCGCTTACGGCGCCGAGCGAGGCAACCCCCTTCTCGGTGCCGGCGGGCTCCCCCGACGAGACTATGCAGGCGGGCGCTGACTTTGCGCGCGAACTGTATCCGAAAGTCGAGATCTCCTTTTGGGAGGCGGAAACCGGCTCGTTGTCCGTTTCACGGATCGAAGGCGACAGTATCCAGTGCGTGCTGCGTCTGTCTCCCGCTGCCGGAGACGCCCTGCGGCCCCTCGGCCGCTTTCTAAATGGCCGTCTGGACCTGAAGGCGCAGGTGATGTTTGCGACGGCGCACGAGGTCGGGCACTGCAAGTTGCGCGAGGCATTTTTGAAACAGTCCGACGGCCGCGCGGCCGATGCGAGCGCATTCCCGTGGCTGGCGCAGGAGGCGGCTGCCGACGCGTACGGCATCCTTTCAACCGAGCGCAAGCTTGGCGAGAGCGTGCAGGTGCGGCAGGCGGTCGTCATCTCCCGCATGCTGGCTTCGGCGGCGTACCGCGACCCCAACCATGCGACCGGCCACTTCGTTTCGGGTGCCCTGGGGCTGTGCACGCAGAACCGCTCCGACGCCGACGCTGTGCAATGCGCGCTGGCAACCGCGTATTTCACTGTCGGGAGCCTCGCCAACGACGAGCAAGGGTCTCCGTATTCGGTCGACTCGGCGCCACAGCTCATCTACGAGCTGGGCGTCAAGGAGATCGCGCAACGCATCCGCGTTTACCACGATATCGCCCAGTACAAGGCGCAGTACTCCGGCGCCGATCTGAGGCGGTTCGCGTTCAACGAGATCTCGCGCCAGGGTGAGTCGCGATACATCACCGCGGTGAGCGGCCAGCAAACCGATGCCACCTACGGTCTGGCGGATTATTACGGTTTCAAGACCGGGGAATTGGCCACGGATGGCAGGCGCAACGTCACCGCGCTGCGCATTGACGGCCCGGACGAGCTCGACTGGCTGCTGACGCTTGGGGCGGTCGTGCGCACCGAAGACGGGCAAGCGCTGAGCAAGGGCCGCTGAACGGCATAGCGGTCCGCAGTCGGAGGCCAAACCGTGTACCAGAGCGCGATACCGATTGCGGAGGCCCTGCCGAAGGGCTCGACTTACGGACTCTCTCGTAGTCTGACCAATCGCCGGGTCGTGCTGCGCTCGCGGCCGGTCGGAGCCCTGCGCGCGGAGGACTTCGCTCTAGAAAGGCACGCCGTTCCGGCTCCCTCAGCCGATCAGGTGCTACTGCGGACTCTGTACTTGTCTCTCGATCCGTACTTGCATGCCAGCATCGAGGATGGGGCGAATGATGCAGTGCCCGTCAGGGTTGGGCAGGTGATGGCCGGCACGACGGTCTCGCGCGTGGAAGCATCGCGGCACGGCGACTACCAGGAAGGCGACCTCGTGCTGGCCTGCAGCGGGTGGCAGCAGTACGAACTTTCCGACGGCACGGATCTCATTCAGCTCAGCTCCCCGATCGTCCGTCCAACGCAGGTTCTCGGGGCGCTCGGCCTGCCGGGCTTCCTGGCCTATCTGGCGCTGGGCAAGATCGCGCAGCCCCAAGCCGGCGAAACGGTCGTTGTGGCTGCAGCGAGCGGCGCGGTCGGCTCGCTCGCGGGCCAGATCGCGAAGCTCAGGGGATGTCGCGCGGTTGTCCTGGCCGGGGCTGCCGACAAGCGCCGGTTGGCGACCGAGGAACCAGGCTTCGACGCCTGCATCGAGCGCCGCGCGCCCGACTTGGAAGCAAGACTGAGGGTTGCCTGTCCAAACGGGATCGATGTCTATTTTGAAAATGCCGGCGGCGCCGTCTTCAACACGGTGCTACCGCTGTTGAACAAGGGAGCGCGCGTGCCGCTTCGCGGAATGATAGGCGGGCACTACGGCGCAGGCTCCTCGGATAAGGCAGTTCGCCTGTGGTACATGGCCCATTCGCTGGCAGCCAAGCGGATCAAGATGCAAGCGTTCATCGTCTCGGACCACCGCCACCGTTACGGTGAGTTTGTCCAACAGATGAGCCATTGGCTCGACAGCGGCAAAGTGAAGTTCCGCGAGGACATCGTCGATGGCCTCGAGAATGCTCCACGCGCCTTTATCGGCGTTCTGGAGGGTAGAAGATTCGGCAGGCTGGTCATTCGCGTTGCGAACCAGTTTTGAAGGCAACAGTACGAATCAAGGCCGGACTGCACACGGCAGGCCTTGGCGCACCGAATTCGTCCGGGTTTACTGCTGGATCGAATAGCCCCGGGCTTCCAGTTCGTCGGTCAGCTTGGCGACCGATTCGCGGCTGGCATCTTTAGCCGTCTGGATTTGGTCCATCGTGAGCGTGCCGTCGGACGCCATTTTGCGATAAGCCTGCTGACACACTGGAACGACGCGCTTGGCGTTGGTGTCCGCCCCCTCGCGGTCCTCCTTCAGATAAAGCTGCATCCTCGCAACGGCGTCGTGGTACATCGCACCATGGTCGGCTTCGGGTGCCAGCTTCTCGAAGGCGACGGAAGCCAGGCTTTCAGTCAGGCGAATCTGACGCAGGATCTCGATCCCTTGCGGGTCGACCGCCAGCTTCTCCTGCGCGTCATCGCGAATGAGCTTGGTGACTTGGAACGCGGACCAGTCGCTGACGATCTGGCAAATCAGCGCCCTTTGTGCCTCGCGGGAGATGCCGTTGGAAATCGCCTCCGCCCCGGCCTTGTCGCGCTGAGGCCCCTCGACGGCGTTGGCGCCATGGGTCAAAGCGAGGGTCGAGCTTAAGGCAACGAAGAGGCGGTGCAACTTGCGCATTTGGGGTGTCCTAAGGGCGGGTTGTGGGCTGCGAACTTCCAACGTACGACATTAGGGTCCCACATCGATCATGTCGCCGGTTGCGAAGGTCAGAACGGCCCGGGCGGTCAACACATCGGCACCGGCCTCGCTGACGGCCATCCGGGCACGGGCGAGCGACGCGACCGCGGATTCGAGCTCGGTCAAAGTTGCAAGACCGTGCCGATAGGAGGCGAGCGTCGAATCGAACGCGTCCTGGGCCGCCGACATCAGCGCCGCCGAGGACTGACGGCGCTCAAGAGATACTCGCAGATCGTTGTAGGCCTTGACGACCTCGTGAACGACCTGATTCTTCGTTCCATCGAGTTGCGCCTGCGCCGCCTGTTCCTTTGAAATCGCCTCCTGCACGCCGCTGCGGCGGATCGTGCCATCGTAGATGGGGACCTCAAACTTAAGGCCAACGCCGTACAGGGGCTGGGAAACCGACGACCAGTCTCCACCGGCCGAGCGCAGCCGGCCGACGTTTTCTCCGACATTGGCGGTCAGCTCTATCTTCGGAAAGTATTCCGACTTGGCGTAGCGGATCGCAGCCTTTCCGGCTTTGACTTTCGCGACCGCCGCATTGACCTCGGGCCGTGTCGCGATCGCTTGATCGATCAAGCGGTCCAGACCGCCCTCGGACCGCTGCGAGCGCGCGACGGTCGGGATCGAAACGCACAAGTAGGTGTCGGGCCGCACTCCGGTGGCCTCGAGCAGGGCCATCCGGGCATCGTCGACTGCGGCGTCGGCCCCTTCGAGAGTGAGCAGCGCTTCGGCCGTTGCGGCCTTGGCCTGGAGCGTCTCCGGTGCGGTTCCGAGGCCGCGTTCCTGCCGTGCCTGGGCAGCTTCTTGCACCTGCTCGGCGCTTTCCAGCGAAGCCTGAGCGGCGGCCTTGCGGGCGACCTCGGTCGCGAGGCGGTAGAACTGCTGCGTCACCGAGATCGACACCTTGCGATGGGTCGCGGTGAAGCCGAAGTTCGCGCCAGCGAGCGTCTGATCCGCTTCGTCGATTGCGGCGCTGCGCCCACCGAAGTCGTAGATAAGCCACTTCAAGGTCACCGCCGGGATCAAACCCTCGGCATCGGACTTGAAATATCCGCTTGGTATCAGGCTCTTCGGCAACGGAAGCGTCGTGCGCTCATAAAGGCCCGAGGCCTCTGCCGCCAGTATGGGACCGTACCTGCTGCGGGTGACGCCCAGGTTCAGTGCGGCCTCCTCGGCCTGGGTCCAAGCGACGCGTGTGTCGGGGTTGTTCTTCATCGCGATCCCGACCAGATCGGAAAGTGTCTTCGGGGATTCCGAGTCCGGCAGTCCGCTGACGCCGCTCTTTGTGACAACGGGCGACAGTCCACCGCAATACAGCCCTTGCTCTGCCGCAGCCGCAGCAGCTTGCCCGGTCGCTGCATCCGCGGGAGCGGGTGCGCAGCGCCCGGAAAGGGTGGCGACACAGAGTAGGCAGCCCGCGACCATCCGGGCCATTGACAGAAGGTTTGGGCTCATCGCGAATCAGTCTATCGAACGTCGAAGGGCCAAACGCGCTGCCGCGATCACGATCCGCAGCACTTTCGAAAAACCGCACGAAGTCGAAAGGCGGATCTTCAAGAAGATGCGAGCATTCCCGGCGGGGTGCCCTTGAAATCACGCCAAATGATCCGCTCGAGATCTCCGATTCTCGCCGCGCTGTTGTGCGGCGGCTGCAGCTACGCACCCAACGTCCCGGTCTTCGGAGCGTTCTTCCCGGCATGGATGCTTTGCGCGCTGGTCGGAATCGGCTTTGCCGTGATCCTTCGCGTTTTCAGCGCAGCGACGGGTCTGTCGCGCAGGGTCGAGATCCCGGCCGCAACCTACCCGCTGGTGGCGATGCTGGTCGCGGCGGCGGGGTGGATTCTCTTCTTTCGTGGATGAGGCTATGCCCGAACCGACAACCGCCCGATCCGAGCGCAACCCGGGAAAGTATCGCAATGCCGGCCTGATCGCCGTCGCGGTGCTCGCTGTCGGGGCGGTTGCCTACGCCTTGGCCTTCGCCGACACCCATCCCCGCACGAACGACGCCTTTGCGCAGGCCGATGCGATCGGCGTCGCGTCGCAGGTGGGGGGCCGGATCATCGAACTCAATGTGAAGGACAACGCCGCCGTGAAAAAGGGCGACGTCCTTTTCACGATCGATCCGCGACCCTATCGCTTCGAAGCGGAGCGCCTGCATGCGCAGCTGATCACACTGGAGCGCCAGATCGGTTTGACCCAGCGGCAGGTGGATGCCCAGAAGTTTGCCGCGCTGGCGTCGGCCGCAGGCGTGACGCGCGCCGAGCAGAGCGCGGCGCAACGAGAATCGACACTGTCGCGCATGGAACCGCTGCTCAAGGGAGAATTCGTCACCCAGGAGCAGGTCGACCAGGCGCGCACTGCGCGCGACACCGCACAGTCCGAGCTGAAGGCCTCGCTACTGGAGCACAAGCGCGCACAGAGCGCCGTCAGCGGCGTGGACGCGCTCGTTGCGCAGAAGAAGGAGCTCGAGGCCGCGATCGCGAACGCTGAGTACCAGCTCGAGCAAACGGTCGTTCGAGCTCCCTTCGATGGACGAGTGGTCGACCTGAACCTTTCAGAAGGCGAGTACGCGTCGGTCGGCAGGCCGCTGTTCACGCTGATCGATACCCGCAAGTGGTACGTCGTCGCCAACTTTCGCGAAACCGAGCTGCCGAGCCTCGCGCCTGGCACCCGCGTGCGGCTCTATCTGATGATCGACCCGCGCCGGAAGTTCTCGGGCGTGGTCGACTCGGTCGGTTGGGGCGTGCTGCCGGACGAGGGTGGCAGTGCCCAGGGCCTGCCCCAGGTTCCGAAGTCGATCAACTGGGTACACGTGGCGCAGCGGTTCCCCGTTCGGATCCGCGTCACGGACCCGGCGCCGGAGCTGTTCCGGATCGGGGCCTCCGCAGTCGCGGTGGTAGCGCAATCACCGCGCGATGACCGCTGACGCGCTGGCGGTAGAGGAGCCTCCAGGGGCGACCGCTCGCTTCGAACGATTCTGGACGTGGCTCCTGTCGGAGCTGGCCCCGTTCCCGGGGCGCGGCGCGGCCACGCTTCGAATGACAATCGCCTGCCTGGCGATCGTAACGATCTCGATGGCGCTCGACCTTCCGCAAGCGTATCTGTCGGCTTTCTTCGTGTTCTTCATGTCCAAGGAAGACATGGTGACCACGACGATAGCCGGAGTCGCTCTGGCGCTCGCCCTCATCGTCGGATTCGGAATCACGATTCCAGCGTACCTGATCAGCGTCGATCACCAGCCGCTGCGCCTCGCGTTGATGGCGATCGTCTTTTGTGCAGCGATGTACATCTCGCGCGTCTTTGCGCTCGGACCGGTCGCGTTCGGAATCGGTTTCGTCGTGCTGATCTCCCAGCAGTTCGTCGACCTGTATCGGGAACCGGAGGCGTTGGTTCGCGGCTCGCTGTGGAGCTGGGTTGCGATGACCTTTCCGATCGCGGTGGTGGTGGTCGTCAACCGCATCATTTTTCCAGAACGCCCGGTTGCATTGCTTCGGCAGGAAGCCAGGCTCAGAGTGGGATTCGTGATCGAGGCGCTGGATCGGCGGCTGGCGGGATTGTCGATGGAAGCAACGACGCCGTTCAGAAGCGGGGTGGTTGACGCGGCACGGCTTCTGGGCCTGCTGAAGTTGTCCGCGAGCGGCGACCCCGCTCTGAAGAGCAAGATTCCCGCCTATCGGGCGGTGATCGGTACTTTGAATCGGCTCGTCGAAGCCGCCTCCATTCTGAGCGCTCTTCGACCGGTCGTCGACCCACCACAGGATCATGCCCGGATCGCCTGGCTGCGCTCGGCGCTCGACGATTTTCGTCGCTCTTTGGAGGGCGACCTGGGCGGGTTCCGGATGCCACTGCGGCCCCAGCTGAACCTGGGCGCCGATTCCGGGCCGGTCGCGGCGATTCTGGACGAGATGGAGCGCCACGTCGCGGAGATCAACAGACAACTACAGGTGCTATCGGCGAGGTCCTTTGGGTCCATCCCGCCCGAAGCGCCATCCGAGCCGCGGCGGCTCTTCGTATCGGACGCGCTCAGCAACCCCATCTATCTCCGATTCAGTCTGAAAGTCACCGCCGCCGCGATGTTCTGTTACATCCTGTACACGGCGATCGATTGGCCTGGCATCCACACCTGCGCGATCACATGCGCGGTGATCGCGCTCGGAAGCACCGGTGCGACGATCCACAAGGCTTCGCTTCGCCTGTCGGGTGCCTTGATCGGCGGTGGACTCGCGATACTGGCGACCGTGTTCGTCGTTCCGCACCTGGAGTCGATCGGTGACCTGCTGTTGCTGATCCTGCCTGTGGCCGCGTTGAGCGGCTGGATCACGAGCGGATCGGAGCGGATCTCCTACTGCGGCGTGCAGGTCGCCATGGCCTTTTTCTACGGAGTCCTCGAGGGTTACGCGCCGAGCTCAGACGTGACACACGTGCGTGACCGCTTGGTGGGAATCATGCTGGGCATCGCTGTGATGGCGGTCATATTCACCTATATCTGGCCGGAGCGTGCGGAGCAGCAGATGCGGGCGGCGCTGGTAAAGGCGCTCGGGGCAGCGGCGGCGTTGCTCCGCCGGGTCGGCGGCGTGGGCCCGGGCGCGACGGCGGGCTCGATCGAGGCTGAGCGGTCCGCCATCTTCGAAAACCTGGTTCTGGCCCAGCGCATGGCAGAAGTCTCTCTGTTCGAGCCGGCTCTGAGCGGGATTGCCACGCCTGTCGGGACCGATGCCGAGTTGGTCGCTGCGACCCAGGCGACGGCCCTGAGCACCCTGCAGGTCGTTGAACTGCGTGCGGCGCATCCTGAGCAGACCGCCGGGATTGCCGACGCGTATCGCGATCTGATCGCCAGGATCAAGTGGGTTCGTTCGATACTCGAGTGATCGCACCTGCGGCCGACGGCCCGGCTTGAGCCCAACGGCGGTCATTCGCACGAAAGTGAAGAGTGCGCACGCTTGCGGAAGACCTCGCCGACGCGCCGCGGCAGATTTCCGGACTGAACTCCAATTGCGGACGCCCTTCACCGGAGATTCGTATGAACAAATTGAAAGTAACTGCCAACTTGATAGTGCTTGGCGCAGTGGCGTTTTCCGTCGGCGCCTTCGCACAATCCGCTGCCACGGTCGGAAAAACGGTGTTTGAGAATCAGTGCTCGTCCTGCCACACGACGGAGGCCGGCAAGAACGCGTTCGGGCCCTCGCTGGCGGGCGTCGTCGGGCGGCCTGCCGGAACCGCGACAGGGTACAAGTACACCGACGCGATGGCCAACTCGGGACTCACCTGGGACGAGAAGACGCTCGATTCATTCCTGACCTCGACAACGACGAAGGTGCCCGGCACCGCGATGGCGGTTGCACTTCCGAATGTGGGAGACCGTACGGCCGTCATCGCTTACCTGAAGACGCTGGGGGTGACCGTCGCTGCGGAGACCCAGGCGCCTACTGCCGTCGAAATGCCGCCACCAGGCGCCGGCCCGACCCAAGAGGAGCTGACCCACGCAGCCTCCGACGGTAAGAACTGGCTGTATGCGAGCAAGGACTATTCGGGCCAGCGTTTCGTGAGCCTTTCCCAAATCAACACCAGCAATGCGCATCAGCTGCGGGCGGTCTGCATGATCCGCTCGGAGACAGCGGCGCCGACGCAGACCAATCCGCTCGTCTACAAAGGCGTCATGTACGCGACGGTTGACACTACGGTGGTGGCGTTCAACGCGACCACCTGCCGCAAGCAGTGGACCTACAAGTGGAACCTGAAGGGGCACGCGATCTCGCCGGCCAATCGAGGTGCCGCCATCAAGGATGGAGTGCTGGTCCGCGGCACCCCGGATGGCTACCTGATTGCGCTCGACATGGAAAAAGGGAGGCTGCTGTGGTCGCGCCAGATCGCCGATTCACAGGCTGGCCAATATCTGAGCATGCCCCCGATGATCTTCGAGGATCTGGTGTTCTATGGTCCCGCTGGCGCCGATTTCGGCCAGAAGAGCTGGGTCGGGGCTTTCAAGCTGGCAACCGGCGAGCAGGTATGGCGCTTCAATCTGATTCCCGACGACAATGAGCCTGGCGCGGACAGCTGGCGTGTCGCCGGATCGCGACAGCACGGCGGAGGAAGTCTGTGGACGCCATTGGCGCTCGACGCCCGGAAGGGGGTCCTTTACCTGCCGGTCGGAAACCCGGCTCCCGATTTCAACGGATCGATGCGGACGGGCGACGACCTGTATACGAACTCGGTCGTTACTCTGGATGCGCGCACCGGCAAGTTGCTGTGGTACCGGCAGTTCATTGCGAACGACACCCACGATTCGGACTTGAGCCAGGTCAGCCCGCTGTTCACAGTGAAGATCAATGGCAAGTCACGCGACCTGATGACGGTCAGCGGAAAAGACGGCCTGCTGCGCGTGATGGATCGGGATACGCGCGACGTTCTGTTCGAGCTCCCGATCACGACCCGGGAGAACGCTGATGCGGCGCCCACCGTCGATGGAATCCACCGCTGCCCTGGGCTGCTCGGCGGCCTGGAGTGGAATGGTCCGGCCTACAGCCCGGTGACCAACACGATTTACGCGGCCGCAGTCGATTGGTGCGGCACCTTCAAGCTCGCTGCCGACAAGCCGGATTTCGTCCCCGCCGCGCACTATTACGGGGGTGCGGTGATTCCGGATGCCCGGGAAACGTCCCGCGGGTGGCTGACGGCTATCGACGGCACGACCGGCAAGGTACGCTGGCGCCAGCAGTGGCCCACACCGCTCGTTGCCGCGGTCACGGCGACCTCCGGCGGCGTGCTGTTCACCGGCGACCTGAACAACGACTTTCTGGTGCTGGACGCGGCCGACGGCAAGGTGCTCTACCGGTTCAACACGGGCGGAAGCATCGGAGGCGGCGTCGTCACGTATGAGGTCGGCGGCAAGCAGTACGTTGCCACGACCTCCGGCGTCGTCTCGGGCTTCTTCGGCGGCTCGGGCACGTCCGCCGTCATCGTGTTCGCGTTGCCGTGAAGCGACTTTCGTCGCGCCCGACCGCCCCGGTTCGTGAACACCTTGGCGGTCGGGAGCTTCGGCATCAGCAATATGGGAGTCTTGGGACCACGGCCGACCGCCGAGACCAGGGCGACGATGACCGGTGGGATTTGTGAATGACCACAACCCACCCGAGGGTAACGCCATCTTCACCAAGAAACGACCTCACGCTCACGACTTCGCCCTCGAACCTGCTTAACCTGCCTTCACACGGATCGATCCACCGGACCAATCGGCGGCGACCGCAAAGCAAGGAGGGTTATGAGCGAAGAGATTTTGTGCGATCCGGCGGCAGAGGACGGGGCGGAGTTCGCCGACCTGCTGCAGGCTCGCTGTCCCGAAATGCAAGTGCTCACCGGTGCCGTCGGTTCAACCTCAAATCGCGAGCGGAGCCGCTCCGAAATCCAGATCGTCATCCCGGGCGAGCGAGCAGTTGCCGAGATCCTGTATCGGACACCCGAAGGAAGCGTGCGGCGGCAAGCGGTGAGCGAGCGGCAGATCTCGATCGTTCCGGCAGGCCAGCCCCATCAGCTGTTGTGTGCGCGCGGAACGGATCTGACCGTTGTCCGGATCGCCCATGACCTACTGAGGCGGATTGCGCGCGAAAGCGGCATGCGTGCCGTGGAAGTCGTCGGGCAGTACGGCACCTTCGATCCCGTCATCTGGCATCTCGGCCGCGCGGTGCGCGCTGAACTGCGGCGCCACCGCCAGTTGGATGGTACGTATCTCCACTCCGTGGCCGTAGTGTTGACCCGGCACCTGCTTTCCACGTACGTCACGGCCGTCCTCCCGCACGAAAACGGCGGATTGCCTCGCTTCAAGTTGCGACGTGCGGTCGAGTACATACACGAGCACTTGGCAGGCGACATCAGCTTTCGCGATGTCGCCGCTCATGTGCGGCTGAGCGCCTACCACTTCGCGCGCATGTTCAAGCAATCGACCGGAGCATCACCCCATGACTACATCGTGCGTTGCAGGATGGAACGCGCGAAGGCGCTGCTGGCCGAAGCCCGCCTGCCCATTTCGGACGTGGCGCTCGAAGTGGGCTACAAGAGCCAGAGCCACTTCACCACCTCCTTCGGCAGAGTGATGGGTGTCACTCCTGGCGCATTCCGCGCGGGCAGGTGAAGCCGCGAGGCGCGCGCGGCCCTTGGTTCAAAGTCTTCGGAAAGCAATCGGTCATTCTTAGGAGAAGCCCGCATGGACCTATCCATCGGAAACGCCCGGAACGGGGCGACCTGGACCAGGGATTGCCTGATCGACGGCTCGGCCATGTCGAAAGCGATTGACAGACTTCAAGGAGAGTGCCGCAGCGGCATCCGGCACTTCAGCGCGATCGGCGTCGCGGTGTCGCTGGACAAGGCGCAGTCCGTGGAAAGCGACCTCGCGCGCCTGGAAGCCGAGCTCGATGCCGGCGGGTCTGCAGTGCCGTCCTCGGAGCCTTGAGCACGCAGGGCATCAGCCAGTACAGCGTCGACAGGCGTTCCGTGGGCACAGCAAGCAGGTGGCACCTGGGAGCAGGCTTTGCACTTGCCATGTTGGGGGTGCTCTCCTGGCTGTTCGGTTGGAGTGGCTACGTCAGCGCATTCGCAGTACTTCTTTGCAACCTGTATCTTGTGTCCGTTCTCGTCGAGTCATCTCTGCGAGCAGAACAGGAACGCAAGTTCCTGGGCGGTGTGCCTCAACCGAAGCCTCCTCGTTTCATGGAATTTCCGTCGCGGGAATGGACTCTTCTGCAGGTTCAGTTTCTCCTGGTAGTAACAATCTTCGGGTTCGCGAATATGTACATCAAGAACGGCGGCATCCGGTATCAAGGGGCTACAACCATCGCCGCGCAAGCCGACCACAAAGCAGATGGTTCATCCACATCGAGAGCCGACCCAAGACCACTGGTCAATCGGGTTGACGCGCTTTACTACAGTGCGGTCACTTTCAGCACGGTCGGGTACGGTGACTTCACCCCGACATCGAGCGCAGCACGCCTGCTCGTGATATGGCAGGTTGGAAACGGGATGCTGATGCTGCTGGGCGTGTTTCCTTTGATCGTCGGGCGCATCAGCGACTTCTAGTCGTAAACCTCGTGCACGGGGTGCGCCAATGTCCTGCCAGCGGCTGATACCGCCAAAGGGGCGCTGGCGCCGCTCGAGTCGGGCATCGAGTCAGTCGCCCGTAAAGCGCAGACAAGATTCCGCGGAACGACCGAAAGGTAATGCGAGGATGAAGTTCAATCAACCAACGACGCCTTTTTCACGAAAGAAGGACGTAACGCTCACGACTCCAACGGCCGATGTGCCTAACCTTTCATCATCCGGGGCCTTGCGAAGGTCAGCAGGACCCGGGGATGGGAAATCTGGTGATGAGCTCGTCTTGGCTTTTGCTGGCCGCGAAGTTCCCGCTGGGGCGTATCTGCCTGCATATAACGGCGATGACGCGTGACCGCCAGATCAAATGGCATTGGGCCGGAATTCGCCGAGAGCTCCTCAGCTAGAACGGGCCGTTGAGCGCCGCCTGATCGTTTCGTTTGGTGAAAACAGCACCGTCTTCAGATTCAGGTGGCGCGCCGAGACTCTCAGCTCAGAGCAGGATCGGGTCATGCGACAAGCACGGTGTCGGCTCGCATATAACGCAAAACGGGCGGGACATTACCTTCATCCCGCCCGCTTGCCCGCTTAGCCGGGCTCAGTTCTTCAGAGCGACGTTGACGCCGCTGCCGGCCAGATTGAAGCGCAGGCCGATTTCGGTGGCCGCAACCTTGATCACCACGCCGTTCTGGTTCTTCAGATAAACCGCGTTTCCGCCACCGGCGATCGTTGCTCCGGCTGACAGGGCCACGTAGTTGCCGTTGAAATCGGCCAGCTTGTTCAGATGATAGACATTGCCGCTGGCGGAGTAGCTGCTGGCACCGACGTCGACGATTGACAAGCCGTTGATGCTGAAGTTGTGTCTGTGGTTGTTGAAGGTCAGCGTGCCATCGCCCCACGTATAGCCGATGCCCGCCGCCACGGACCCGCCGCTTAACTCCACCGACGCATCGGCGGGAGTCGAATCCGAAACGGAGGGCGTGGAGGCATCGCCAGCGAATGCCGGCGGCAGAATCGCTCCGAAAGTTGCAATTGCAAGACTTGCAGCCCATTTATTCATATGAATCTCCTGTGAAAGAAGGGTTGGCAAAAATCGAAAGACGAAATTGTGGCTTCGATCAGAAGCCGATTTGCTTTGACGGTTGATTGAGCGCTCCTGTGCAGAGGGTTGAAGGTGTCGCCTTACTTTGGCCGATCTCAGTAGTAACGGGGCGGAGTGATGCGCCGGTGGACGACTCCGAACTCCCACATGTCCGGGTGAGCGAAGCATCGCAGGGTCGCCGCAGCCCTTTGCACTCCGGTGCCGGTCGGAGTCGGGCTGTTTCGCAGATACATCACGCCGTCCAGAATGACCGGTTGCGCGGGTTCGAACGGCAGGGCGCGAAGCTTCAGGGGGTTGGAGCGGCCCCGTTTCGGCGGATCGACATCGCAGATCCTTGGGTCCGAGCGCATTTCATCCGCCGACGCGCGGGTAGACGCAAGCATGGCCATGGTGGCCAGCAGTGGCACTGCCAAGCGGAATCGGAAATGGGTTGCGACGGCCATGCGCGTGGGGATCCTGTCACTGCAATGTGCCGCAACTCGTTACCAGGGTCTTGTCAAAGCGTGCGCACATTGTTTATTTCGTGCGAATAGCTGCGGCAAGGGTGGCGCCGGCACGGCAACGCCAGGGAAGAAGTCGGGATAATTCCGATCACCAATCGGCCAGAAAGATGGGCTACTCAATCGAGGTGCGGCTGTGCCCCCAATGCGATTTGCTGATGCGCTTGGCCGATCTGCGGTCGGACCAGCTATCAAGCTGTCCGCGCTGCGGCGTCGAGCTGGATCGGGGAGCCTGCGCGTCGCGGGAGGCGGCACTCGCCGTGGCAGCCGCTGCAGCCCAGCTGTGGATCCTGATGAATGTCTTCCCGCTGGTCGCGCTGACGCTGGGTGGCCAGCGGCACCAGACCACGCTGGGCGGTGCGGTCGTCGCGCTGGCAGCCCACGGCATGCCATTGCTGGCGATGCTGGTCGCGCTGACCGCGATCGTCGCGCCGGGCCTCGAGATCGGGCTGGCGCTCTATCTCCTCGGCCGTTTCGGAACGCTCGCCCGGTCCGGCGCGCTTGGACGCGCGATCCGCTGGTTTCGAGCGACCCGTCGTTGGAGCATGGTCGACGTCTTCATGCTGGGGTGCCTTGTATCGATCGTCAAACTCGCGCATCTCGCGAAACTGGTCGTGGGGCCGGCGCTGTGGGCCTGCGCGGTCCTGCTGCCGGCCCTCGCGTTCTTGAATGTCTACCTTCGGCCCGAGAGACTTTTCGGCCGCTGCGCCGATGTCTGATGGTCCGGACCTCGCGCTGGGACAGCGAACCGGGCTCGCGTTGTGCCGGGGGTGTCTCGCCGTCTGCGAGATCGGACACCATGCTTCCACGCGCTGCCCGCGTTGCGGCGGGGTCGTCCATTTGCGGAATCCGCGAAACCTGGAGAGGACGTCCGCCTACCTGGTCGCAGCGGCGATTTTGTACGTGCCGGCGAACGTTCTTCCCGTGATGCACTCGAGCAGCCTGCTGGCTGAGCAGGACGATACGATCCTGAGCGGCGTCGTCTACCTGTTCCGGTCCGGGTCATGGCCGCTGGGGCTGCTGGTGTTCGTCGCAAGCATCATGGTGCCCTTGCTCAAGATCCTCGCGATCGGTGTCCTGGTGTGGATGAGCGCGCGCCGCTCGCACGCGCACCCGCTGGCGCGCATCCGCCTGTACCGCGTGGTCGAATTCATCGGTCGCTGGTCGCTGCTCGATATTTACGCGGTGACCATCCTGGTGGCGCTCGTGCGGATGGGCGCGCTCGCCTCGGTCCAACCTCGCGCGGGGGCGCTGGCGTTCGCTGCCGTGGTGGTGCTGACGCTGCTCGCCGCGCAAAGCTTCGACCCGCGTGCGATCTGGGATCCGATCGACGCCGGTGGCCGACGATCATGAATGAGGCCGCGCCCACGCCGGGGCTGCTGACCGCCGTCGTCGGGCGGCAGCGCCTGCCGTCCGTGATCTGGCTGATCCCGGTGATTGCCGCCGCGGTCGGGCTGTGGCTCGTCGTGCACACTTGGCTCGAGCAGGGGCCGACCATCACGATCCGCTTCGCCAGCGCCGAGGGGATCGAGGCCGGCAAGACCAAGATCCGCTACAAGGAAGTGGAGATCGGCAATGTGGGGGCGATCGCGATTTCGCCGGATCGGAAGTCTGTCGTCGTTACCGCCCAGTTGAGCAATGACGCGCGCGACCTGCTGACGCGGGATTCGAAGTTCTTCGTTGTGCGGCCGCGAATCTCCGGCGGGATGGTGTCGGGTTTGAGCACGCTGCTGTCCGGTGCTTACATCGCGATCGAGCCGGGCTCAGCCGACGAGCCGTCGAAAGACTTCGCCGGACTCGAAGTTCCGCTGGTGGTGGCGGGTGGCATGCCCGGGCGGGAATTTGTTTTGCACGCGCAAGAGTTGGGTTCGCTCGATTACGGCACGCCGGTTTTCTATCGACGCGTGAACGTCGGCCGGGTGACCCGCTATTCGATTCAGCCCGACGGACAGGGCATCGAAATCGGGGTCTTCATCGATGCGCCGTACAACGGCTTCGTGACCGCGAACACGCACTTCTGGCACGCGAGCGGGGTGGACATCTCGATCGACGCGAACGGGTTGAAGGTTTCCACGGAGTCGCTGGCGGCCATCATCGAAGGGGGCGTCGCTTTCGAGGACCTGCCGGACCTGCCGCCGGCGCGGGAGCCGGCACCGGCCGGAAGCTCGTTCACGCTCTATGCCGATCGTGCGCAGGCTCTTAGGCTGCCCGATCGGCACCGTCAGCGGTTTTCGATGTACTTCCCGGAGTCGCTGCGCGGGCTGAGCGTCGGAGCGCCGGTGGATTTCCGCGGCATCGTGATCGGGGAGGTCAGGTCCCTGAGGGTCGAATATGAAGAGGGGTTCAGCCGGATGCGCTTTCCAGTCGAACTCGACGTGTATCCGGACCGATTGTGGTCGCGCTCGCGCGATGGAGGGCCGGCCGATGCCTACAGCGAAGCGAAAAGCCGGACGATCATCGACCAACTGGTCGCGCACGGCATGCGCGGGCAGCTCAGGACTGCGAGTCTGCTGACCGGCCAGCTTTACATCGCGTTGGACTTTTTTCCCGACGCGGCCGCGGCTTCGGTCAACTGGTCGCGCACGGACCCGGTCATTCCAACGCTGCCCGGCGGACTGGGCGAGATCCAGGATACGGTTGGCCGCATCGCTAAGAAGATCGATCGCATTCCGATGGAACGGCTGTCGGAAGAACTGTCCCGGGCGCTGGTGTCGCTCGACGCCACGCTGAAAGGTGGCCGGGCGCTGATCGGCCAGGTGGACTCGCAGGTCGCGCCGCAGGCGACCCGAACGCTTGCGGAGGCGGAGAAGACCCTCAAGGAGGCCAACGCCGTGCTTTCCAGGGGGGAGCCCATCGAGAAGGACGTCCAGGACGCTCTGAAGCAGGTGTCCCAGTCGGCCCGGGCTCTGGAGCTGCTCGCGGATTACCTGGAAAGGCATCCGGAATCGCTGATCCGCGGCAAGCCGGAGGATCCCCGATGATCGATGCTGGCCACACGCGGGGGGTTCTTGTCACCCTGGCATTCGCGGCCGCGCTGGCCGCCTGCGCCTCGCGCCCGGCCGAGCACTTCTACACGGTGTCGGCCGGGACCTCTGTACCGGATCCAGGCGCCGCGGCGCAGCGGATCGTCGTCTCTCCGATCGTCATCCCGGCATTGATCGACCGCCCGCAACTCGTCGTGCGCACCAGCGGACACGAGATCGAGGTACTTGAGAACCACCGGTGGGCCGACTCACTCTCCGTGGATCTCACGCGGGCGCTGGTCAACGATCTGCGGAAGCTGCGTTCCGGGTCCGACATCGTGGCAGCCGGCGCACCACAAAGCCAGGGGTCGGGGCAGATTCTGGACGTGGTGATCGCCGAGCTGCTCAGCGGCCCCGGTCCCAGCACGTCGTTCCAGGCGTCATGGGAGCTTCACGATCGTACGCGAGATTGCGTCATCCGAGAAAGCTACAGGGCGGCGATTCTGACGCCGGCAGGTTACGAGGCGATCCCCGCCGCCTATGCTGAGGCGATGTCGCGCCTGGCCGAGGCGATCGCGCAGACGATTCGCGAGCGACCTGCCTGCGCCGGCACCTGACCACCTGCTCCCACCGGCCGAAGTAATACTGGATTGCGACGTAGTCGCTATCGCGACCGCGTGCACTCAGGAGGCCGGTTCGAGGCGGCGCAGGTCGTGCGTGACAAAGGGCTCGTCGGCGCTCGGTTTGTCCAGCCAATGCGGGTGCTCCAGCGTGGCGATCATGTCGGACAGGCCGCTCGACCAGTGCTCGTTCATGGTCAGCACGCCGAACTGGTAGTCCTTGGAGTAGCCTTCGTAGGGTTTGTCGTGATAGATCAGGTGAATGACGTTGTGGCGAGCCACGGAGTCGAACTGCGCGGCGCGCCGATAGGGGGCGCTTTGCCGCTGCGACTCCGGCACGAGCGGCAACAGCTCCTGCAGCATGCGGTGCAACTGCTGCTGCTGCTTCATCTGCATCGTGACCAGGCGGGTCCGGCTCGAGTACTGCAGGTCCTTCTGGCGCACCGCGACCTGTGGCAGATCCTTGGGCAGGCCACCGACCGCGCTCCACAGATCGACCTGGAATATCAGTGCATCGGACTGTGGCTGCGCGACCAGTACCCAATAGAGCGGCGTGTTTGAAACCAGCCCGCCGTCCCAATAGAACTCGCCGTCGATTTCGACCGCCGGAAAGCCTGGCGGCAGAGCGCCAGAGGCCATGAAGTGCTCCGGGCGGAGCCTGCGCTCGGTGTTGTCGAAGTAGATGAAGTTTCCGGTGCGCACGTTGACCGCCCCGACCGACACCCGCATCAGGTCCGGGCAGTTGATGCGGTCGAAATCGGCAAAGCGCTCCAGCGTCGCCCGCAGCGGGCGCGTGTCGTAGAAGCTCGCCGCCTGCGGGCCTTGGGGTGCGAGGGCGAGCGTGTGCCAGGGGCGGGGAACAAAGAAACCGTTCTGCCCCTCGAGCAGCGCTCGGGTTGCCTCCAGGGAGTCGATCAGGACACGCCAGGCCTGGGGCAACTCGTTGGGCGCCTCCAAAAGCAGCGTCAACGGCAGAGGTGGCCACCAGGGCTGGCGGCAGATGAATTCCCAGAACTCGCGCAGGCGTTGAACCCGCTTCTCGGGCGGATTGCCGGCGATTACGGCGGAGTTGAGCGCGCCGATCGAGATCCCAGCCACCCAGTTCGGGTGGATTCCTTGCTGAGCCAGACCCTCGTAGACGCCCGCCTGGTAGGAGCCGAGAGCGCCACCGCCCTGGAGCAGCAGCGCAGTGACTTCGTAGTCGGGGTGCGGTCCTCCCATGTTTGGCATCAAGGAGGGCCCGACGTTATTGGACAAGAGGGATGTGCGCCGCGAGCTCGTATCGCGCGACGGCACGGATCTTGGTCTCGATCTGGAGGTAGCGCGCGACTTTCGCGCCCGGCAACACCTCTGCCAGCTTGGGAACGTAGGAGCGGGTCATTTTGGCTTCGTCCTGACCGATGGCGAGATACTCGTCGATCAGATGCTTCGCCAAATCGTTCGGTACGGCCCCGTCGTTGTACGCGGCGGCGTAGGCCGTTATCACGTTCAGGAGCCGCCCGTCGACGCCTTCGAGATCCCTCTGGTAGGCGTCGTAGACCGGCCAGAATCCCTTCGCCTCGGCGTCGGTGAGCTGCATGTTGACGGCAACGAGCAGCCTCTTGTCGGCCTTGACCTTCTGCGCCAGGATCTGCATGTCGGTTTCGGTGGGCGCGGTTTGCGCCATTGAGGGCCCCGCCAGGCTGGCAATCAGAGCGACGGCTCCGGCACAAAGAAACTTCATGCGCAACTCCTTTGCTGTTTCGATAGTGGTGCGAGTACACCGCGCAACTCGCCGCGACGAGTGTGAAGGAGCGCCGCCCGCATGGCTTTCGGAAGCCTGCGCGCGTTTCGCTCGATAGCTGATTTCGAGTTGCTACAGAGCGATGCGCAGCTCAGGTACCCTGCGCAACGTTATAAAGACGCCGTCCGCGAAGGCGACCACTGTTCAAGGATTGAGCTCAACCATGAAGACCTATTTCTTCCTCCTGACGGCCGCACTGCTGGCGGCCTGCTCGACGCCGCTTCCCCCGCCGCCACCCGCGCCCGCCCCGGCGCCTCGAGCGGCCGCGCCCGAGGCTGCGCCGCCTGTGGCCTTGACGCCCGCGCGGCCAGTGGTGGCCGAGTCACCGATGGCGGCTTTCGAACGGATGCGCGCCGCGACAGGCGCAGACAGCGTCTATTTCGATTTCGAGGGGTCCGCGATCAAGGCTGACCAGACAGCAGCAATTTCGGAGCACGCGAAGCTCGCCATCGCGTTCTCGAGCGACCACGTCACTTTGCAGGGGAACTGCGACGAGCGGGGCAGCCGCGAGTACAACCTCGCGTTGGGCCAGCGGCGCGCCGACGCGGTAAGGCAGTCGATGGTATTGCTGGGCGTTCCCCAGGAGCGCATCGAGACGATCAGCTTCGGCAAGGAAAAGCCGCGCGCGCTGTGCCACGAGGAGACCTGTTGGGCCCGGAACCGGCGGGCGGACTTCGTCGATGAGTGGAAATGACGACTCTCCTGTTTGCGGCCAGTGTGGAGCAAGAGTGCAAGAACAGCTGTCGTGTAGATGCCACCGTTTGGCGCGATCGGTGCGACGGGTTGCGATCGTCCGGGTCGCGTTAAGCAGCCGATTGCGTCGAGACGATTGCCAAGCGCACGGGTACGAAAAAAGCCGCAATAAACCTCATTCAGGGAGTCGTTTCCTGCCGCACGATGACTGTTGCGGCAAGACGGATCAAGCCACCGGTCGGCTCGAGAGGCTTGCGTGGAGACGCCTGTGTTGAGTTTTCGCACGTTGCTCCGGCGCTGGAATCGGCGCAGCGACCAGCCATACTCGATCATCAAGCTCTTTTCGACCCTGTCGAGCCGGGAGCTGAAGAAAATCGGTCCTATGCTTCACGACCGCAGCTATGTCGAGGGGGAAGTCGTATTCGACGAGGGCGAGGTAGGCCAGGCGATCTACTTCGTACTGGACGGCACCGTGTCTCTGCGGAGCAACCGCACCGACGGTCAACGCGTCTTGGCGCGCATGGAGAAGGGCGACTCGTTCGGTACCCTCGCGCTGCTGGTCGACGAGCCTCGCGTCATGCAGGCAGTCGCACAGACGAACTGCCGGCTGGCCGTCTTCTTCCGATCCGACCTGCACCGGCTGATGGACACGAGGGCGCCGGCGGCGTTCAAGATCAGCCTGGAGATGGCACGGCATTTGGCACAGATCCTTCGAAGAGTGGCGATCAATCCGGGTTCGGTGGAAATTTGACGCTCGAATCGAATCCGGCTGCCCCCGGGTCGCCAACGGACTGCGAGGTTTCCGGCGCGAACTCGACCGGACCCCTGGGTGCGCTCGTTACCGTGGGGGTCACCTGCCTCGTGCTGGCGATCTTCCAAACCGCATTCTGGCTGGTCGTCCCGTTGATCCTGGCGCTCGTCCTCTACTACCTGCTGCGACCCGGCTATCTTTCGCTGCTGCGCATCGGCATGGCTCCCGGCCCGGCCGCAGGCGCGGCGGTCGCGTGCTTTAGCGCGATCGGCATCGCGGCTCTCGTGGCGTCGCTGCCCTGGCTGCGTACCCTGGTGCTGAAGAGCCACGCCACGGTCGAGCGATACCGCGGGGGTGGCGCTCAGCTGGTCAATCAAGTGATGGTCGCGATGGACACCTTCGTGACGAAGTTCGCGTCGGAGGGTCTGAGGGACGAGATGAGGCGGGCGATTCCGGATTTCGTCGCCAGTCTCGGACCAATCGTCGAACCGTCGGTGGCGTCGATGGCGAGGTGGTTGCCGGGGATCGTGCTGGTCCCGTTCCTGACGTTCTTTCTGTTGAAGGATGGCCGCCAGCTGAAGGCTCTGCTGGCGAGGCCTGTCCCCAACGCGTTCTTCGAGTCGTCGCTGGTGCTGCTGCACCGGGTCGATGAGGCGGCCAAGGCGTACTTCCGGGGCCTGCTGCAACTCACGATGCTCGACGCGACGGCACTGTCGGCCGGATTGGCCGTGATCGGATTGCCGCACCCGATATTGCTCGGTGTGGCGTCAGCGGTCCTGATGTGGATCCCGTACGTGGGCGGGATCTTCGCTGCGGTGGCTGCCTCCATCGTCGCCATCACCGAATTTCCGGACCGGCCGGGGATCCTGTACGGTACGCTGGCCTTGTACCTGGCCGTTCGAGAGGTCGACGGCTTCGTATTCATGCCGCTGACGATCGGTAAGAACCTTCACATCCACCCGGTCGTCGCCGTCCTGACGATTCTCCTGGCCGGGGCCATCGCGGGGATCCCGGGAATGATGCTTGCGCTGCCCATCTTCGGCATCCTGAAGGTCCTGTTCGACAGCGCGAGCCTAATCGTGCTGGACGAACGGCTCGGGGCGCGGCATCGCCAGGAGCGGACCTTGCGGCGGCGCCAGGCGGCCGCCGGCCTGGTCGGAATCACCGAGGATTAGGGTTTTGCGTCGCGCCCCCCGGCCTGGTGAGCGTGCTGCTCTGCTTTCGCGAGTTCTCCGGGAGCGCATGCATGCGGCCGGGTTGCAACCCCGCACGATTGTTGAAGAACGCCGGGCTTGATGAAGACGCCGTTCGTGGCGGCCTTTAGCATCGCCAACCAGTACGACAGTCCGCCTGCAACACCCACTCGTTCAAAGGAACCCCTGCCCATGAAGACGATCAGACTGACGCACGCGGCCATCGCTGCAATCGTGCTGTCCGGCACTGCCAGCGCCACCATCGGCGACTCCGAGGCGACGCAACTGTTGCAACAGCACAACTGCCAAGCCTGTCATGCCGTCGATAAAAAGCTCGTCGGGCCGGCATCCAAGGACGTCGCCAAGAAGTACGTAACGGATTCGTCGGCTCCCGAGAAGCTCGCATTGAAGATCAAAACCGGCGGCGGCGGCGTGTGGGGCCCGATCCCGATGCCACCAAACAACGTTTCCGACGCCGATTTGAGCAAGCTGGTCGGTTGGATCCTGACCCGGAAGTGATGTCGCAACCGGGCTCGAGCTTCCCAATCGCGCGAGCTCAAATCTTCGATTCCCCAATCGCTTGCGGCGCCGCCTGAGAGCGGCCCGCAATTACCCGCCCGTGCACGTACGGATCGTAGGACGGTTCCCCGTCATGACGGCAAGTAATGGTCGATCAGCAGGGCGGCGAACAGGCAGGACAAATAGACGATCGAGTAGCGGAACGTGCGCGCGGCCAGGCCCGTGCTGAAATCCGCGTAAAGCCTGACGGCGAAGTAAAGGAACACCCCGTCGAGCGCAAGCGCCGACGCGAGGTAGACGCGACCGCTCATCCCGCTGGCAAACGGCATCAACGTGACCGCCGCCAGGATGATCGTGTAGAGCAGAACATGAAGGCGCGTGAAACGGTCGCCATGGGTGACCGGCAGCATCGGAATGCCCGCCTTCGCATACTCGTGTTTGCGATACAGCGCCAGCGCCCAGAAGTGCGGCGGCGTCCAGGCGAAGATGATCAGCAGGAGCAGCAGGGCGTCGGAGGACACCGCGCTCGTGACGGCGGCCCAACCCAAAACGGGAGGCATCGCGCCCGACAGCCCTCCGATCACGATGTTCTGCGGCGTGAGCGGCTTGAGCACAACCGTGTAGACCACGGCGTAGCCCAGGAAGGTGGCGAGCGTTAGCCACATCGTCAGCGGGTTGGCCCCGAAATACAGGCACAGCAATCCCGCGCCGCCGAGGACGGAGGCGAGGACGAGCGTCTGCAATGGCGTGGTCGACCCGGTCGGCAGCGGGCGGGCGCGGGTGCGGGCCATTTTCGCGTCGATCTCGCGCTCGATCAGGCAGTTCACCGCGGCCGCCGCCGCTGCGACCAGCGCGATTCCGAGGCTGCCGAACAGGAGCGGTCCCGCGGGCGGAAGGCCGGGGACGGCGAGAAACATCCCGATCACGGCGGTAAAGACGATCAGCGACACCACGCGCGGCTTGCACAGGCGGAGCAACTGCGACCACCGGAAGGGCAGCGGCCCGCGCCGCCCCGTCGTCACCGGCGAGCCGATCAGGTCTCGAGCGGCCGCGGCGCCCGCGAAGACGCTTGCGTTCTTTGTCATGGCTCCGCCGGTTCTGATCGAGCTCAGTACTTGATGGCCAGGCCCTGCTGCGTCGAGTAGTACAAGGCCAGTTCGTGAATCTCTTGTTCCGTCAGCGGCTGCGCCATGGCGGACATGATCGGGTTCTGGCGCGACCCCTTGCGGTACGCCGCCAGCGCCTGAATAAGGTAGTCGTAATGCTGCCCCGCAAGCCGCGGCGTTTCTGGCATTACGGGTTTGTTCCCGGCGGGACCATGGCAGCCAGCGCAGACTTGCTCGGCCTTCTTCTTTCCCGCGCCTTCATCGAAGGCCAGAGCCGAGGCGCTGGCGCCGACCACCGAACAGAGCATTGCGGTCCGCACGAGCGTTTGGGTGAAGCGGATTGTGCCGCGCAGGGTGGTCATGCCATGCTCACTTTCCGCTGTTGCCGGCATAGTAAGCGGCCAGGTCCGCGATGTCCTGGTCGCTCAACGTGGCCGCGATGCCGCGCATCGACGGATGCGTGCGTGCCCCGGACTTGTAGTCGTGCAGGGCCTTGACCATGTAGTCCGACTGTTGCCCGCCCAGCTTCGGTACCGAGTAGACCTCCGGAAAGGCGGTGCGGTAGTCCGGAATCCCGTGACAGCCTTCGCACATGGCGGACTTGGACTTGCCTTTGGCCGGATCGCCGTCCGCCCGTGCGGGACCGCACAAGGCGACGGCCGCGGCAACACTCAAGGCCAGCACTTGACGCGGTTTCAGCGTGGTTTGTCTCTTCATTGTCTGCTCGATCGGATCTCGCAATCAAAGGCAATACACCAGTACGAAGAGGAACAGCCAGAGTACGCCCACGAAGTGCCAGTACCAGGACGCCGCGGTAAACGCGAAGTGGTGCTCCGGCGTGAACTGCCCGCCCAAGGCGCGGGCCAGGATGAAGATCAGGATCGTGGTGCCGATGAGCACGTGGACGCCGTGCAAACCGGTGAGCGCGAAAAACGTTGCACCGTACGCTCCGGACGAAAGGCTCAGGTTCTGCTGGGTGAGCGCATGGTGGTACTCCGAGGCCTGCAGGCACAGGAACAGCACGCCCAACGCGATCGTCAGCAGCAGCGCCAGCTTGAAGCGGCCACGCTCGCCGCGCGCGATGGCGAAGTTCGCCCAGGTCACCATTGCTCCCGAGGTCAACAGGATGACCGTATTGATGGCCGGAACGCCCCACGCGACCATCGGCGAGAAGGTCCCCTCGGGAAGGGGTCCGGCCGTGGGCCAACCGCCCTTGAAGCCCGGCCACAGGTGTCCGGTCTCGCCCGATGCCAGCCCGGGCACCGTCAGCACGCGCAGGTAGAACAGCGCACCGAAAAGGGCCGCGAACACCATCACCTCGGAAAAGATGAACCAGGCCATTGCCAGGCGGAACGAGCGGTCGACCTGCCCGTTGAGCAGCCCGGCATTGTTCTCGCGGACCACGGTGCTGAACCAGCCGATCAACATGATCAGCAGCAGGCCGGCGCCGACCGCAAGCAGCCAGGGACCGGGGGCGGCGCGGTTGACCCAGCCCGCAGCGCCGACGGCCATCACCAGCAGCGCAACGGAGCCGAAGATCGGCCAGGGGGTCGGCTCAGGTAGATAGTACTTTTGAACGTCGCTCATCACGCACTCTTCCTTGGTCGAACTTCGAAAAACGTATACGAGAGCGTTATCGTGGGCAGGTCCCCGGGGATCGCGGGATCGATCAGGAATACGACCGGCATGGTTTTCGTCTCGTGCGGACGCAATGCCTGGTTCTGGAAGCAGAAGCATTCGATCTTGTGAAAGTAGGTCGCGGCTGCGGGTGGCGCGTAACTCGGGACCGCCTGTCCGATCATCGGTTGGTCCGACTCGTTGGTCATCTCGTAGCGGATGTGCACCAGCTCGCCGGGATGGACCTGCGAAGTCTTCTGCAACGGTCGAAACGACCAGTGCAGGGAACCATGCACGTTCGCATCGTATTGAACCGCGACGGTTCGCGACGAATCGACGCGAGTGACCGGCCGCGCCGCATCCTTTGCCGCGGTTTGCGTAACCCGCTCCGCGCCGCAAAGCCTGTCGTACAGCGGAGCGAGCAGGTATCCGAATCCGAACATGCCCAGCGCGGCCAGGCTGAGCTTGGCCAGCAGCATCCGGTTACGAGCGACGTCAGTCATCGTCTCAGTTTTCATTCGACAACCGGAGGCGTCGAGAACGTGTGGTGCGGGGCCGGCGAAGGAACGGTCCATTCCAGGCCTTTGGCCCCTTCCCACACCTGCGCGGTGGCGCGCGGGCCGCCGCGAATGCACTTGATCACGGTGTAGACGAACAGCAGCTGGGTCAACCCGAAGCCGAAGGCCCCGATGCTGGCGAGCGAATTCAGGTTCGTGAACTGCAGCGCGTAGTCGGGTATGCGCCTGGGCATTCCCGCCAGGCCGAGGAAAAACATTGGAATGAACGTCAGGTTGAAAAAGATCAGGGTCAGCCAGAAGTGCCACTGGCCCAGCTTCTCGTCGTACATGTGGCCGGTCCATTTCGGGAGCCAGTAGTAGGTTCCCGCGAACAGGCCGAACAGTGAACTGGCGACCATCGTGTAGTGGAAATGGGCCACGATGTAGTAGGTCTGGTGCAACTGGATGTCGACGGGCGCTATCGCGAGGATCACGCCCGTCAACCCGCCGATTGTGAACACGAACAGGAACCCGATGGCAAACAGCATCGGCGTCTCGAACGTCAGGGAGCCTTCCCACATCGTGGCGAGCCAGTTGAACACCTTGATGCCCGTCGGCACTGCGATGAGCAGGGTCGAATACATGAAGAACAGCTGCGCGGCGACGGGCATTCCGACCGTGAACATGTGATGCGCCCATACGGCGCACGCAACAATGCCGATGCAGCACGTCGCGGCCACCATCGACCGCAGACCGAACAGCGGCTTGCGGGAAAACGTCGGAATGACCGCCGAAACGATCCCGAACGTCGGCAGGATCAGGACGTAGACCTCCGGATGGCCGAAGAACCAGAACAGGTGCTGGAACAGCACCGGGTCGCCGCCGCCGGCCGCGTCGAAAAAGTGCGTGCCGAAATGACGGTCGAACAGCAGCATCGTCACCGTACCTGCCAGTACCGGCATTATGGTGAGCAGCAGGAAGGCAGTGACCAGCCAGGTCCACGCGAACAGCGGCATCTTGAACAGGGTCATCCCCGGGGCTCGCATGTTCAGGATCGTGACGATGATGTTCAGGGCGCCGACGATCGAAGAGACGCCGAGTATGTGGATGGCGAAGATCGCCATGTCCATGCCCGGGCCCATTTGGACCGACAGCGGGGCATACAGGGTCCAGCCCGCCGCCGTGGCTCCGCCCGGAGCGAAGAAGGACGCGACCAGCAGCACAGCCGCGAACGGCAACAGCCAGAAGCTCAGGTTGTTCAGGCGTGGAAAGGCCATGTCGGGCGCGCCGAGCATCAGGGGCAGTTGCCAGTTCGCGAACCCGACAAAGGCCGGCATGATGGCCCCGAATATCATGATCAGGCCATGCATCGAGGTGATCTGGTTGAAAAACTCGGGACGGACGATCTGCAGCCCTGGCTGGAACAGCTCAGCGCGAATGGTCAGCGCCATCAGCCCGCCGACCAGCAGCATGCTCAAGCTGAAGAACAGGTACAAGGTGCCGATGTCCTTGTGATTGGTCGTCCGAATCCACCGCAGGATGCCCCCTTGGCGAGGCAACTGCGCGACGGCCGGGACGTTGTCGAGTGCTACTTGCATGCTGTTCTCCTGGCTTGTCGGCCTGGCGAGGATTTGTGGTCGGGGACGCGAGGCCGCTTCACTGGGGCGTCGCCGCCGTTGCGGCGCTCTTCGCGTGCTGATCGGCGACCCAGTCCCGGTAGTCCTTCTCGGGCATCGCCTCGACGACGACCGGCATGAAGCCGTGTTCCTTGCCGCAGAGCTCGGTGCAGGCGCCGCGATAGATGCCGGGGGCATCGACCTTGAACCACGAGTCGCGCACGAATCCCGGTATGGCGTCCTGCTTGACCGCCAGCGCGGGCACGAACCAGGAGTGGATCACGTCGTCGGCGGTCGTCAGGATCCGGATCTTCTTGCCGACCGGAACCACCAGCGGGTGATCCACTTCCAGCAAATAGTGTTCGCCCTTGGGTGCCTGGTTTTCGATCTGGTCACGCGGAGTGGACAGGCTGCTGTAGAAGTCGATGCCGTCATCGACATAGGTGTAGCGCCATTTCCACTGGTACCCCGTGATCTTGATCGTCATGTCGGGGTTCGTGGTGTCTTTCATCTCGATCACGGTCTTCGTGGCCGGGTAGGCGATGCCTGCGACGATCAGGCACGGAATCACTGTCCACAGCACCTCGATCGTCGTGTTGCCATGGAACTGCTTGGCTTCGCGTCCCGCCGCCTTGCGGAACCGCACGATGGAGTAGAACATCACTCCGAATACGACCGCCGCGATCACTATGCATATGCTCAGCACGAGCGCGTGCAGGTCGACTATCTGACGGGCGACGACCGTTTGCGGGGGCTGAAAGCCAAGGCTCGGCTCGCCTGCCGCGAACGCCAGGGCTGGCTGAAGTAACGCAGACACGGCGAGCTTTCTTGCCAGTTCGGTCATCTCGGTCTCGCGGCACAAGGCTTCGATACGATCGAAGTCTAGGAAGCGTCGGTCGGCCCGGTTTGACTTCCTTGCGGCAAAGCCCGGATGTTGCGACGGAATTCCGCTGGGCCACTGCGGCGAGTGAAGCCACAAGGACGCCTTCGACGAAACTTCGCAAGACGCAGCGACCAGCGCAAGAGCACGGAAGACGCCTCTTCGCCGGACGTGCACGATCGGACCGATTGCGGCCTCCGGAGTTGCCCGGTTTGCGGCGCGCTTCGGCGCTGGAGGATCGAAGGATGCCGCGTCAACCGAGTGATGTTGAAGATGAACTACCGCATCAAGAAGCCGGCGCTGCCGGCCTCCACTGCGATCTCTCCATTACATAGCGGGTTGCCTCTGGGCTGCTGGCTGGTGACACCGCGGCGGGGCTACCTGCACCACGGGGTGTACGCCGGGAACGGATTGGTCGTGCATTACGCCGGCCTGTCGCGTTCGTGGCGCCGGGGGCCGGTGGAAGTGGTATCGCTTTCAGAATTCTCCCGGGGGGAACGCCTGTGGGTGAGGTGGACACCGGCGGCTCGCCATGCCGGCCTGCCCGCGGTTCGGCGGGCGCTTTCGCGCCTGGGAGAGGACGCCTATCGGATCCTGACCAACAACTGCGAGCACTTCTGCGCATGGTGCGTCGAGGGTGACAGCCGAAGTCTTCAGGTCGAGCGATGGCTCGCGTGGCCACGTGCGATCGTGCGTGCGACAGTTCCCCGAATCGCACAGCATCTTGGGATCTCCATGATCGCGCACGAAAGTGCTCCGATGAAGGAAGCTTTGGAGTCCTGATTCCGGCGCAGGCAGGCGACAAAGCGATCTCGGCCGCCTATGCCGAGGCAATGTCTCGGCTGGCCGAGGTGATCGCGAAGACGATCCGGAAGGCCCACGCCTGCGCCAGCGACTGACCTCTGTCCATCACGCTGTGCGTGTTCCAAACCCGCGTGTACTACAGCTGATCGCTTCGCGATCGGCATGAAGTCGAAGCTCACCTTCTAGAGTGCCTGTCTCCAACCTTGAAGCACAAGAGTGCAAAGCCCTGGACTATTTGAAAGAAGGGCGGTCGCGCCTATGCAACCATCCTGTGACCGTTGCCTGGAGGCAAAGCATGAAACGTCAAGCGCGTAGTTTTTCAACCTTCACTGCGGCCGCTGCGCTGATGATTGCACTGTGCTCGATTGGAATGGCGCCTGCCTCGGCGGCTGGCTCGCCGGCGCCGGTCAATGGCGCTCGGCTGGACAACGCGGAGCGGGACAGTAGCAACTGGCTCAGCTACGGCCGGACCTACTCCGAGCAACGCTACAGTGCGCTCGCCAAGATCTCCGACAGCAACGCCCAGCAGCTCGGGCTGTCCTGGTACGCGGACCTCGATACCGATCGCGGCCAGGAAGCCACGCCACTGGTCATCGACGGGGTGCTGTATGTGTCGACGGCCTGGAGCATGGTCAAGGCGTACGACGCCAAGACCGGCAAGCTGCTTTGGTCCTACGACCCGCAGGTTCCGCGCGAGCTCGGGGTCAACGGCTGCTGTGACGTGGTCAGCCGCGGCATCGCGGCCTGGAACGGCAAGATCTACGTCGGCGCCTTCGACGGGCGCCTGATCGCGATCGATGCCAAGAACGGTAAGGCCGTGTGGAGCACTGTCACGGTCGATCGGAACAGACCGTACACCATCACGGGGGCGCCGCGCGTCTTTAGAGGCAAGGTCGTGATCGGCAACAGCGGTGGCGAATATGGCGTGCGTGGCTACATCTCCGCTTATGACGCCGAAACCGGCAAGCTCGTGTGGCGTTTCTACACCGTACCCGGCAATCCTTCCGATCCGTTCGAGAGCAAGGCGATGGAAATGGCCGCCAAAACGTGGGCGGGTGAATGGTGGAAGGAGGGTGGCGGCGGCACGGTGTGGGATGCGATCTCATACGATCCCGAGCTCAATCTGGTCTATTTTGGCGTCGGCAACGGCCTCGAATGGCCACGCGGCCGACGCAGCAAGGACAAGGGCGACAACCTGTTTCTGTCGTCGATCGTGGCCTTGAATGCGGACACCGGAGCCTACGTGTGGCATTTCCAGGCAACTCCGGGCGAGGAATGGGACTTCGACGCGGTTCAGCAGTTGATGCTCGCCGATCTCGAGATCGGCGGGAAACGTCGCCAGGTTCTGCTGCAGGCCAACAAGAATGGTTTTTTCTATGTGCTCGATCGCAAGACCGGGAAACTCATTTCCGCCAAAACGTTCGTCAACATCAACTGGGCGAAGGGGATCGATGAAAGGACCGGGCGACCCATCGAGAACCCCGGCATTCGCTACAGCTCGACCGGAAAGCCGGTTCAGATGATGCCCGGTCCCGATGGAGCGCATACCTGGCACCCGATGGCCTTCAGTCCGAAGACCGGGTTGGTCTACATCCCGGCGCAGGAAATCGGAAAGAAGTTCACTCCGCTCAAGGACTTTCAGATTTTGCCAGAGGGTTGGAACCTCGGCGTCGACGTAGATGGCACGCCCGAACCGAAGAAGGGCTACCTGCTGGCGTGGGATCCGGTGAACCAGAAGGAGGTCTGGCGGGTCGACCATCGTGGCCCGTGGAATGGTGGCGCCGTCGCTACGGGCGGGAACCTGGTCGCTCAGGGAGACGCCGCCGGTTATTTCAATGTCTACCGCGCCGATACGGGTGAGAAGCTGTGGTCGATGTTCGCGCAGTCCGCGATCATGGCCGGGCCGGTGACCTACGAGGTGGACGGTGAGCAGTACCTCGCCGTGCTGTCGGGGTG